>VOFJ01000423.1_pt1 | contig 86000 bp, 158 predicted proteins | sample 5384081 | NCBI WGS metagenome assembly VOFJ01 (sample SAMN12384729, study PRJNA508395) | human gut metagenome | isolation source: healthy gut I | host: Homo sapiens | reverse complement strand
GGTGTGACGAAAAAGCGGCAGAGTATATGTATCTGACGCCTGATAAGGGAACACTTCCGGCGGATGGAACAAATGAAGCGGCTACCGATACAAAGATATTAAAAATTCTTGGTGTCGAGCCGGAAATCGGGACTGAATTTGAACTGACGTTTGAGGTAAATGGCGAACCTGTCACAAAGACATTTCGATTATCCGGATGGTGGGAGGCGGATATGCTTGCAAATACGAACCATATCCTGCTGTCAAAAAAGTATTGCGGATGAAATATGTGAAGATTTTGAACCAAATTTGAAAGAAGGCAAATATGCCGGATTGTATGAATTGTTTTTTTATGCTGAAAAAAGCCAGCTATCTGGACACAAAACCCGCGGAAATACTTGCAAAAAATACGGATATCAGCTAGACGAGCCGCAGAGTGAAAATTATATCAGTACAGCAATAAATACCGGATATACATTCAGACATATCAATGAAAGTGATACAGAAACCATACTTTTAATAGTTGGACTGATATTGATAATAATGCTGACCGGATATCTTGTCATCAACAATATTTTTAAAATCGCAATTGTAAATGATATCCGGCGTTACGGATTGTTTAAAACCATAGGCATGACGAAAAAGCAGATAAAGAAAATGATTTATACGGAATCGGTGCTTTTATCCGCAATTGCCATACCATTTGGATTACTGCTGGGATATGGAACCGGAAGAATTCTGGTGCCGGTTGTATTGAATCAGTTGGATGAAATAACCATTATGGTTTCGATAAGTCCGTTTATATTTCTATTTGCAGCCGCATTTTCACTGGTTACGGTTTTGATATCCGGAATCCGTCCGGCAAAGCTGGCGTCGAAAGTATCGCCGATAGAAGCGCTTGGTTATACAGACAGAACAAAAAGTATCCGGAAAGAAAAACAGAAAACGGAAAAGCGTATCTGTTTATAAAATGGCAGTTGCAAAATCTGGGCAGTAATAAGGCGAGGACAGTAACGACAATCCTGGTCACTTACACTTGCTGTCTTACTGTTTCAAATCACATTTTCCTTAACAGGCAGTTTTGATATGAAGAAATACATGCGTGATGTAAAAGCGGATTTTGTTGTAGGACATTCCAATTATTTCCGGGCAAGCGGACATTTGTTCAGTGCAGAAACATCTTTGCCGGAGAACATAATAGCGGATATCAATGATACTGGAATGGTTACGGAATCCGGCGTGACATATGGCGTTGGCACAGAACAGACGGTACTCATGTATGTGCCGAAAGAAACATATGAAACATATATAGATGAGCTGTATCCTGATATGGAGAATGAAAACAAGAACCTTATACTTGAAAATACGACGCAGGTGGACGGAAAGTATGAGGAAAATCTTGATTTGTATGGAATGGATGATTATTGCTTGAATCAGCTTACCTGTATAAACGGAGATATTTCCAAATTGAAAGAAGATGGAAATTATATAGCGGCAGTATATCAGGAGGACGACCATGGAAAAAAAACCGATAAATCAGACAAACTGGGCAAAAAGTCGGGGACTCTGTAACAGTACGTTATGTGGAAGAGTATGAATGGTATAATCCGGAAACAGGAGTGAGTTATTCCGAGGAAGAACTGGAAAAACTGGAAGCATCGGAAGTCTATATGGAATGTGTTCTTAAGCCGGTTCAATATACAGACGTAGACTACGAGGTATGTGCAGAGGTAGTGATTTCCAATAAAATGAGTTACCGTTATTTTATATACAGCCAGTTTGTACTGCCATCTGAGAAATTAAAATCACAGCTTGCAAATGTAAATGCAGTCTATTATGCATATAACGTAGATAATAAAAATGAAAACGCAATGGAAGAATTTATTGCAGATTATACAGGAACAAAAATGACAGATTACGACTATGAGAGCAGACAGACAGCAGCAGACGGATTGGATTCCACCAGACGTATGTTTCTGATTCTGGGTGGTCTGCTGAGTTTTATTATCGGGTTAATTGGTATTTTTTGAATTTCCTCAATGTTAATCTTACAAATATTGTTGTAAGAAAGCAGGAGTTTGCAATGCTGCAGTCCATTGGAATGACCGGAAAGCAACTGAAACAGATGCTTGTTACCGAGGGCATTTGTTATGCGGCGGGTTCGGTTCTGGCGGCAATTTTAATAGTGCTGCTTACACAACCATTTTTCAAACATGCGATAGAAAATCTGTTATGGTTTACAACATATCGTGCAAATTTCATGCCGCTGCTTTTGGTATTGCCTGTATTTATACTGCTTGGCATCCTCATACCAATCTTTTCATACCGCATTGTGGCAAAGAAATCAATTGTCGAGCGGTTAAAAGGAACTGAATAAAACCATTAAAAGCAACAGAACAGAACCACTGAAATAAAATGCCGCTACATGGAATCCGAGTAAAACTGCTGGAATTAAAATGTCGATGTATGATTTCATATTTACAGGACAGACTATTATTAAGTAGTTGTCAATTTGTAAGAAAAATAATGGAAATTTTATTTCATAAGAAAAATGACATTTTATTTATAGAAGCAGAATGGCATTTTATTCAGGAGGTTTGAGAAAATGAATGATGATACAGTGAAGCTGCTCCGGGAATGTGAAGCCGGCGTAAAAATGGGCGCAGGGACGCTCGATAATGTTATGGACGGTGCGAAGGATGAGCGATTAAAGAAAATCTTAGATGAAAGCAAGGAAAAGCATATGGAGTTGGAAACGGAAACAAAAAAAGCTGCTTAGCAAATATAAGGATGATGGAAAAGAGCCTGCCGCAATGGCAAAAATGATGGCGAAAATGAAATCCAACATAAAGCTGAGGGCAGATGATGTGGATGCGAAAATAGCGGATTTGGTGACAGATGGCTGCGATATGGGCATCAAGACACTGAACCGGTATTTGAATCAATATCCGGCTGCTGAAAATGAAGTGAAGAAGCTGACAGGAGAGATTATTCTGGCAGAGGAAGCGCTTGAACGAAGCATCCGTCCATATTTATAACAATAGAGTTTTGAAAAAATATCCAGCAAAAATCCTTTGAAAAAAACAGAAAAATATAGTATAATAGCATCAGTGCGTAGCTTAAAAAGGCGTAAGTCCAGCTTTTGGATTTACGCCTTTTTTTGCGTGCGGGCATGCATCCGTAAGGAGTTGCAAACAGCAATTTCTGTCGGTGATTTTAGGAGGTAGAAAAAGATGGAACAAAATAACCAGTCCTATCTTGCGACGGAAAAGATAGGAAAATTAATGGGCAAATATGCGGTGCCCTGTATTATTTCACTGTTAGTTGGTGCGCTTTATAATATTGTTGACCAGATATTTATTGCCAACGCAGCGTATCTTGGCTCGTATGGAAATGCAGCAAATACAGTTGTTTTTCCGCTGACAGTAATTGCGCTTGGTATTGCTGTAATGATTGGCGATGGCTGCTGTGCATTTGTCAGTATTTCTCTTGGCGCAAATAATGAAGAAGATGCGCATAAAAGTGTCGGGAAGCGCCATACTGCTCTGCATTGTCAGCAGTATTGTTTTGACGATAGTGTACTTTGTATTTATGGAGCCGATTTTAACTGCATTTGGCGGCAAAGTAAATGATGAAACATTTGCCTGTGCGAAAGAATACTTTTTCTGGATTGCACTGGGCATTCCATTTTATATGTTTGGGCAGGCGATGAATCCGATTATTCGGTCAGATGGCAGTCCGAAATTTGCGATGTTTGCAACCGTTCTTGGAGCGATTACCAATATTATTCTCGACCCGATTTTCATTTTCCCATTGAAGATGGGGATGAAAGGCGCGGCAATTGCAACAGTAATCGGACAGATATTGACAGCGGCGCTTTCGATTTGGTATCTCTGCCATATGAAGACACTTAAACTCCGTAAATCCAGTTTTGGATTCTGGGGCAGTCTGATGAAAAAATTTCTGTCCCTCGGACTTACCAGTTTTCTTGCCCAGATTTCGCTTGTTATATCTATGGCTGCGGTTCAGAATATGTGTACGAAATATGGAGCCATGGATGAAATTTTCGGGCAGCCAGAATATGCGCAGATACCGCTTGCGGTTCTGGGTATTGTAATGAAATTTTTCCAGATAGCAATTTCAATTGCAATCGGTCTGGCCGCCGGCTGTATTCCGATTGTCGGATTTAATATTGGCGCGGGCAGAAAAGACCGGGCAAAAAACTGTTTACTTATCTGTTAGCGACGGAAGCTGCGATAGGAATTGTAGCCTTGCTGATTGTTGAGCTTTTGCCGAAGCAGCTGATAGGTATTTTCGGTGCAGGAAACGAAAGCGTGTACTATACGAATTTTGCAGTTAAGAGTTTCCGGATTTATCTGTGTATGATACCGCTTGCGATGATAAATAAAGGAACGTTCATTTATCTGCAGGCGCTTGGCAAAGCGGTTCTGTCAACAATAATTTCACTTACCCGTGAAATTATATTTGGCGTATTTTTTACCGATTATTATGCCAATATTCATGGGGCTTGACGGTATCCTGTATTCGTTCCCGGCTGCCGATATTCTGACGTTTATCATTGCCATTATTATTATTTGCCGGACATACAAAGAATTAAATTCCGAAAATCGAACGGTAGAGCAAAACGCGGAAAGACTGGAACATCCAGAAAGCGCGGTAAGCTCGGAGTAACAAGAATTATCTTGATGATTGCAGACAGATTTACTATAGAACGGTGTAGATTCAGACTATACCGTTCTTTTTTTTAACGAACAAAAACAACCTCTGATGAACGATTTTTTGTACATGTAAGCTGGTATCCTTTACTTATCAACGGGGATATTCCCGGAAAGTAATGGAACAATATAAATGGAACAGAAAATGATAGGAGGTTGTTTTTATGATAAAAGGATATTTTGTATCAAATGGTTATATGGGATATGTAGATGGCGAGTATCGTTTATTTGCAGATGAAACAGACTATATCGAGTATATGGAAGATTAAAAAGAGTTGTATGGAAATACGGTATAAATACAAATGAATGATATCCGGTTTTTGGGAGATGAAAGAGGGGCGTGTATGTGTACAGCAGCGACTTATAAGACAAAAAAGATTTTTATTTTGGAAGAACATTGGATAACGAGGTTTCATATGGTGAAGAAGTAACGATTACGCCGAGAAAATATGTATTTGCGTTCCATCATATGGGAAAAATGGAGGCGCATTATGCCATCATTGGTATCGCGCATGTGTCGGACGGATATCCGCTGTACTACGACGCAGTGAATGAAAAAAGGACTTGGTATGGCGGGATTAAATTTTGTAGGAAATGCGGTTTACAAAACAGTCAGCAAAGAGAAAGACAATGTCGCCATATTTGAATTTATTCCATGGGTTTTATGCCAGTGCGGAACAGTGGATGAAGTAAAAAAAAATACTGGAAAAGATAAATCTTATCGACACGCCATTTCGCGCCGATATGCCTGCGGCGCAGTTACATTGGATAATTGCAGATAAAGATGAGGCGATTACAGTGGAATGCATGGCGGATGGATTGCATATTTATGACAATCCGGTAGGAGTCCTGACGAATAATCCGCCATTTGACATGCAGATGTTTTTGTTGAATAACTACAGAAATGTATCACCAAAACCAACTAAGAGCAGATTTGCAGAAAATCTGGAATTGCATGCATACAGCAGAGGGATGGGTGCAATCGGACTGCCGGGCGATTCATCGTCGGCATCCCGTTTTGTAAAGGCGGCATTTACCAGAATGAATTCCGTTTCCGGAGATACGGAAGCAGAAAGTATCAGTCAGTTTTTCCATATTTTAGGCGCGGTTGAGCAGCAGAGGGGGTGCTGCGTACTGGAAGATGGAAGTTATTTTGTAACGTTGTATACGTCTTGCTGCAACGCTGATAAAGGAATCTATTATTATACAACATATGAAAATCACCAGATTACAGCGGTAGATATGCACCGGGAAAATCTGGACAGTGCCGATTTAATTCGGTATCCGCTTGATATCCGGGGAGCAAATTCATTGATGAACAGGTGAGAAATGCAGAAAACGCAAAGAAAACAATAATAGCATTCACGTCATTTTAATGATATAGTAACGTATTAAAGTAACTGAGTGATTGCGACCGAATACAAGTACGAACGTTCTGCTATGAAACTGTGCATTTAAACAATAAAAAAGGAACATTGCGTTTTGTAATTACTTAGATGCAGTAAACAGGTAATTCCAAAAACTATGAATCGTTTATAATGGTTGTGCAGAATGCATGATGCCATAGGCAGGTGATATGAGGTCGCCGGTACTTAGGCAACGTATTTTGGTGCCTTATGTACCGCTGCGACTGAATCAAGTGCAAACGCCCTGCCTTGGCATACTTGCATTTGCACAACCAATACAAGGATTTCCGCGTTTCACAATTACTCAGATACAGTAAAAAAATGAAAGGTGCTATGGAGAAATGAAAAATACGAAGGCAAAAAGAAACGTTTTTCGTGCCCTAGCTGTTCTGCTTGCGATGTCGATGCTGATGGGAATGGCAGTTGGCTGCGGGAAGACGGAAGACAGAACCACATTTACGGTTGGGTTTGATGCAGAATTTCCACCATATGGATACAAGGATGATAATGGTGAGTATGTAGGATTTGACCTGGATTTAGCAGAAGAAGTCTGTAAGAGAAACGGATGGAATCTCGTGAAGCAGCCAATCGACTGGGATTCGAAAGATATGGAACTTTCTTCCGGCTCCATTGACTGTATTTGGAATGGTTTTACGTTAAATGGACGGGAATCGTTATATACATGGTCGACTGCATATGTGGACAATTCACAGGTGGTTGTTGTAAAACAGGATTCAGAGATTACAGAGTTATCGGATTTGGCAGGAAAGGTCGTTGTTGTACAGGCAGATTCTTCTGCGTTAGCGGCTTTTACCGGAGAGGATGCAACAGAGGAAAATCAGGAGTTATGCGCTTCGTTTGCTGATTTACAGCAGGTGTCGGATTACAACAGCGCCTTCATGAATCTGGAAGCCGGTTCTGTAGATGCAATCTGTATGGATATCGGAGTGGCAAATTATCAGATAAAGAAAAAGAAACGGATTTCGTCTGCTGGACGAGCAGGTTTCATCGGAACAGTATGCGATTGGATTTAAACTTGGAAATACCGAATTGCGGGATACCGTTCAGGCAACCTTAAATGAGATGCTGGCGGATGGAACATTTGCAGAAATTGCAGAAAACTGGGAGTTATCCGATTGCGTATGTTTAGGAGAACCGGGTACAGATACCGCATATTTGCAGGATGCATCGTCAAATACAAAAGAATCTTTCTGGGATAGATTTACAGAAGTGACTTCGCTGCTTGCAGAGGGAATGCTGGCAACCCTGCTGATTTTTGTACTGACACTTGTATTTTCACTGCCGCTTGGACTTTTGGTTGCATTTATCCGAATGTCTAAATCAAAGGTGCTTCAGTGGATTGCAAGAATATACATATCAATTATGAGAGGGACGCCACTGATGCTGCAGCTTTTGGTTGTCTTCTTTGGACCGTATTATCTGTTTGGTATGTCAGTATCAGCGGAATATCGTTTTTATGCTGTCATTATAGGATTTTCAATTAATTATGCCGCATATTTTGCAGAAATTTACCGGTCGGGAATCGAGAGTATTCCAAAAGGACAGTATGAAGCGGCAGAGGTGCTTGGATATTCCAAAGGACAGACGTTCCGTAAAATTATTTTCCCACAGATGGTAAAGCGTGTGCTTCCGCCTGTAACAAATGAAGTTATCACACTTGTAAAGGATACGTCTCTTGCATTTGCGCTTGCATATACAGAAATGTTTACGCTTGCAAAACAGGTGGCGGCGGCAAAGGCGAGCATTATGCCATTGTTTATTGCAGGTCTGTTCTATTACATATTTAACTTCCTCGTTGCGCTGATTATGGAGCGGATAGAGAAGAAGATGCAGTATTTTGAATAGGAGGAAGAAAATATGGAAGTTACTTGAGATTTCAAATTTGAAAAAAAGTTTTGGAGATTTGACGGTCCTTTCCGATATATCGCTTTCTGTGGAACAGGGACAGGTAGTTGCAATTATCGGCCCGTCCGGTTCCGGTAAATCAACATTGCTTCGCTGTGCGACGCTTCTTGAAAAAAATGGATGGCGGTACTTTGATTTATGCAGGAGAAACAGCCTGTAAGGATGTGGACGGAACTGCTGTCTATGAAAGCAAACAGAAAATAAAGGATATTAAGAGTATTTTTGGACTTGTATTTCAGAATTTTAATCTGTTTCCGCATTACTCGGTTATGAAAAATATAACGGATGCGCCGGTTCGCGTCCAGAAACGGGATGCTGCGGAAGTTAAAGAGGAAGCGTTGAAACTGCTGGATATGGTCGGTCTGTCCGATAAAGCAGACAGTTATCCATGCCAGTTATCCGGCGGACAGCAGCAAAGGGTTGCAATAGCCAGAGCACTTGCAATGAATCCAAAAGATATTGTTTTTTGACGAGCCGACTTCGGCGCTGGACCCGGAAATTACAGCCGGAATTCTGAAGATTCTCCGGGAACTGGCGGAGAAGAAAATGACAATGGTAATCGTAACGCATGAAATTGAGTTTGCGAGAAAAGTGGCGGACCGCGTGATATTCATGGATGGCGGTTATATTGTTGAAACCGGAACGCCGGAAGAAGTCATTGATAATCCAAAGAATGAGAGAACGAAAGCCTTTTTACAGAAGATGGAGAAATAAGAACGGACAGCAAAGCGGGACGAACCCTGTTCCGACAGCATCTGCTTTGCAAATCGAGGTAAATATGGAAGAAAAATATAAAAAGCTTGCAGAGAATCTTGTAGAATGGTATCCATCACATGCCAGAGATTTGCCATGGCGCAGAGATAAAAAAATCCGTATCATGTATGGCTGTCGGAGATTATGCTGCAGCAGACACGCGTAGAAGCGGTAAAAAGAGTATTATAAAAGATTTCTGGAGAAGTTTCCGACGATAGAAGCGCTTGCCAATGCAGAGGATGATACGCTTATGAAAATGTGGGAAGGGCTTGGATATTACAATCGTGCCAGAAATCTGAAAAAAAAGCGGCAATTCAGGTGACGGAAGAACTGGGCGGCAATTTCCCTGCGTCATATGATGCGATTCTGGAACTTCCAGGGATTGGCGAGTATACGCAGGCGCAGTCGGCTCGATTTGTTTTGATTTACCGACGCCTGCAGTTGACGGGAATGTTCTTCGTGTCTATACGCGCGTAATGGAGGATGCATCCGTTATCGATAAACAGACGGTAAAGCGACGGATTCGGGATGATTTGGTGCAGGTTTATTCTCTGGGACATTGCAACGTTCTGACGCAGAGCCTGATGGAAGTTGGTGCGACCATATGTCTGCCAAATGGGGCGCCGAAATGTGAAGATTGTCCATTAAAATCAATTTGTCTTTCCTATGAACATGGAACCTGGCAGAAGTATCCGGTACGGGGAACCGAAAAAAAAAACGAAAGATAGAAGAAAAGTCGGTTCTGATGCTTCGTTGTGAGGATAAAATAGCGGTTCGGAAAAGGACTGCGCCGGGACTGCTGCATGGTTTGTGGGAGTTTCCTAATATAGAAGGCAGACACAGCACAAAGGAAGTTCTGGATTATGCTTCAAAACTGAATGTTCATCCAAAAGAAATCTGGATGGAAAGCAGTTATACGCATATATTTTCGCATGTGGAATGGCACATGTCGGCGTACTTTATCGAATGTGCGGACGTCATTCCGGATTTTCAGTGGGTTACGATAGACGAACTGGATAATACGATTGCAGTTCCTTCGGCATTTCGTCCGTTTAAGGAACTGCTTATCAGATGAAAGCAAAGTGGTGAATATAATGTTTGACAGAAAAAAGAAAAAAACAGCAGTCATATGACAAAACTGCAAAAAAACCGGTCATTCATACCAGCATCTGTACCGGAGAGAAAGTGGCGGGATTTAAAGATTTGCAAACCGGAAAGTTTACAGACATTATGCTGATTCGGAATAAAAGCGATTTGAAAAATTTCTGCGATGAATATGGAATCGAAGAAGCAGAACTGGGCGAAGATTACTAAAAAGTCTTTTTTGGAAAAGGAGATATCAGATATGTTGGTTTGTGATTATATTGTAAAACAGATTGATGGGGAATACGCACATTTGCAGAATGTCGATAATCCCGTTGATGATAAACTGGTGGCAAGGGCATTGCTGCCGGATAACATTGCAGAAGGAACAAAACTGCATTATGAAATGCTGCAATATGAAGTAGTAAATGAATAATTTCTGCATTATCTTACATATCGAAACGCCTGTATTGATAATGAAAAGACAGAAAATGAAAAATAAAAAATATTTTAACAGTTACGGAGCAGGATAAATGTCCTGCTTTTTTTTTATCGTCTATCGTTTTTGGAGATTAAAACCTTTCATTTACTGTAAGTGTTAATTGAATAAAAAGTCTGTCTGCTACTATATTATTAAAGCGAACGAGAATTAAGGAGGATTAGAACGTGGAAGCATTGTTGCAAATAGAAGCATTGAAGAAATATTATGGCAGACAGCCAAACCAGACAAAGGCATTGGATGGAATTACGTTTCAGGTTATGCCGGGAGAATTTCTGGGGATAATGGGCAGCAGCGGTTCCGGAAAATCGACGTTGCTCAATTGCATTGCAACCGTGATAAAACCGGACAGCGGCAGCATTACAATGAGAGGAGAACAGATACAATCCCTGAAAGGTGCAAAACTGGCGGCTTACAGGGGAAGGAAATCGGTTATCTGTTTCAGAATTTTGAATTATTGGATAATCTGACCGGACGGGAAAATATCATGGTTCCATTGTCGATTCACAACATAGCGAAAAGAAGAAAGCAGAAAGCGGCTGGAGGCGCTTTCTGCATATTTGGAAATTGAGGAGGTTCTGGACAAATTTCCTTCTCAGATGTCAGGCGGACAGAAGCAGAGAGTTGCAGCGGCAAGAGCGCTGATTTTAAAGCCGGGCATTATTTTGGCGGATGAACCGACAGGGGCGTTAGATTCCAAAAAATGCAAGAGCCTTGATGGAAAAATTGTCCGGACTGAACCGGGAGGAGAAAGCAACGGTTCTGATGGTAACGCATGATTCAAATGCTGCAAGTTACTGCAAACGGATTCTTTTTATTCGGGATGGCGCGATTTTCCATGAAATCAGACGGGATTTGCTTGCGGAAACACAACAGCAGTTTTATGAACGGATTCTGAACGTGATGGCGCAATTGGGAGGAGGCAGTGCAAATGTTCTTTAAACTGATTCTGAAAAACAGCAAACGAAGCAGAAAAGAAAATGGACTGTTTTTTTTTCGTCGCTCGTTATTTCAATTGTTGCATTTTATATTATTTTGTCACTTTCGTCACAGGATGTAATGATATTTTTTGAAAAAGATGGAAAGTGATGCAGTTGACCGGCTGCTGACGCTTATACCGTCCTTTTACGGATTGACGCTGGTTATTTTGTTCTTTTTGATTTATTATGCAAGCAAATTCCAACTGGAACGACGAAGACATGAATTTGGCGTCTATTTGTTGATGGGAATGCGCCGCCCGAAATTATTTGGCATGCTGTTGGCAGAAGATATCGGAAGCAGTCTGATAGCATTAATTACCGGTTTGCCGATTGCGTTGTTGTTATCGGAACTGATTAGTCTAATTACAGCCAAATGCGTTGGACTGGGCGTTATCGGTCATCAGATATCATTTTCCCTTCGGGCGATGGTGCTGACAGCGGTGGGATTTTTGATTATCAAGTTTCTTGCATTTTTAATTTTAAGCGGAAAAATTGCAAGACAGGAAATCGGTTCCCTTTTGGTTGAAATGCCGGAAGGAACAAAAAAAGCAGCATCCGCCTGTTGTTTATGGCATCTGTTTAGCCGGAGGAATTGTATTGCTGTTTTTGGCATATGCGATGGCAATTTCCGGAACTTCCTGGCAGGCTATGGCAGGAATGGGCGTTACGATTTTGCTCGGACTGATTGGCATGTTGTTGTTCTTTTTACGGACTTCGATTTTTGATAGGACTGATTGTAAAAAAGGAGCAGGGGCGATAAGGAATTGCAGGTGTTCAATTTCCGTCAGATAGAAGAATGCGTCATGAATCGTTCCAGTACGCTTTCGATTAGTTCCGTTTTAATATTGGCGGCATTGTGCTGCTTTGGGGCAGGAATTTCGATTGCTTCCTTTTATGGGAAATCGGAGCAGCATATTCTGGACTACACCTTTCAATCGTATGACGAAAATCAGGAAGATGGGATTCAGAAAATCGAAGATATGCTGGCGGAAGCGGGACTTCTGTCAAAATTTTCAAATCTGTTTGAGGTGAAAATAGGAAATATTGCTACAGCAGAAGATTATAATACTGCGTTTCAAATGACGTCGGTAGTCGAACAATTGAAAATGCTCGAAGAATCGGAGGATAAAAATATCCTTTTGAATAATCTGGGGGAAGAAACCTATCCGCATTTGATTTCATTGAGCGGATATAATAAGATTTTGGCACAGGCAGGACTTCCGGAACTTGTACTTGCGGAAAATGAAGCGGCTGTTTACAGAGATAGCGAATTTACAAATGAGAAACGAAACGAAATGTTGAACAATATATTAATAGACAGACCGGAAGTTTCGATAGATGGCAGTCCGTTTTATCTGACAGGCAGTGTTTATACAAAAAGAATCTGGTTGCCGACCGTTCGATTACACTGTCATTTGCGCTGATTGTGCCGGATGAAGTATTTAATCGGTACACAGCAGGACGCTATGATATTTACCTGAATGGCGTGTTGGACAGCACACAGACAAAGAATGGCAGCCTTTTGTCAGCGATTATGGAGATGAATGACGCGCTGGAACAGGTGAATTTTGCATCTGCAAATGTGGAATATGAAAGCTACCTGAAAAGCATGGGAAGAAGGATGTTTTATATTGCGTGGCAGCCAGCTATATCACGATTTATCTTTGCGATTATTTTTCTGATTATAGCAAATACAATAATCGGGGTGCAGTTCTTAATGGGACAGCAGAAGTCGGGGCGGCGGTACCGGACCTTAATCCGGTTAGGAGCCACATATGAATTGCTGTGCAGGTCGTCAAATAAACAGATAAACTGGTATTTTGGGATGCCGGTTGCAGTTGCGGCAGTCAGCAGCATTTTTGGCACGCGGGCATTATTTACCGGATTGCTTCCAGGTGGACTTACAGACAGCTTTGCAGGATTGCTGCTTATCGCAGCGGCTATGATTTTACTGCTTTGTGTGATAGAATATATCTATATGACGGTGGTAAAACGTTCCAGCAGCAAATATCTTCTGACATTGATGGTGCCGGAACGGGATGAGTAGCGGAATGATAGAGAAATGAAACAGGGCAAAGAGAGTAGTAAGAAAAAAAAGTACGGAAAAAAGAACAGGAAAAGGAATTGGAATGAAGCGTATTGCAATTGTAGAAGATGATGCAATGATGCGTGAGGAACTTGCATCAATTCTTCAGAAAGCCGGATATGAAATAAAAAGAAATATTAGAGTATGATGCGGTTGTAGAAATACTTCTTGCGGATGCTCCGGATTTAATTTTGCTTGATTTGAACCTGCCGGGGACGAGCGGTTTTCAAATATGCAGGGAACTCAAGCAGAAAAGTCCGGTTCCTATCCTTATTTTGACGTCCAGAAGCAAGCTTCAGGATGAGATTCATGCGTTGGATTTTGGGGCGGATGAATTTCTGACAAAACCATGCAGGAAAGAGCGACTTCTGGCACGCATTTCAAATGTTTTAAAGCGATATGAGGGACGGACCAATCTGCTGGAAGGGGATGGCTTTTTGCTGGACCGTCAGACATATACGCTGTATATTCACAATCAATCGGTGATTTTGCCGCAGAATCAGGGCAAGATGCTGGAGCTTTTTTGATGCATCGGAATGAAACGGTTTTTCAAAAGAAGAATTGTGCATGGCGCTTTGGGGAACGACAGAATTTATTGATGAAAATGCGCTGCAGGTGAATCTGACGCGGCTAAAGAAAACGATGAAGATGCTGGCGATGGAACCGCAAATTGTGCCGGTACGCGGTGTTGGTTACCAATACATTTGCGCAAAATGCGAGTGAACGCATAGCGGCGCAGGACGTTTGCTTGAATCGAGAGGATAGAGTGAATTCTGCGTAAATGCAGCAGCGTGGAACATTTGTATCTGAATGGAGAGAGGGTTGCAGAGATGATTAGACAAATGGGGCGGATTTTAAAACAGAATATATTCTGGGTAGGACTGCTTGCGCTGGTTTATGGTCTGTCCGTTTTGCTTTTTGTGGATTGCGGACGCAGATGCGTTCTGGTCTTTTTCTGGTGGTGGTCCTTCTGCTGTTCCTTGTTTTGTTATTTGCGGTTGTTTGTCTGTTTTTAACAAAAAAAAAGAAAGAAACGTCAAACTGCATTTCGGGGATTTTCTGGAAAAACCGGATGCTTATCAGGAAGCGGTTCTGTTAAAACTTGTGGATGGTTTGCAGGCAGAGGATGTTCAATATTTAGGCAAAGTGCTTCGCCGCCAAATGGAACTGTATGAAAATGCAAATACACAACTGGAAGATTATGAGGAATATGTCGAAATATGGGCACATGAAATTAAAACGCCATTGTCGCTGCTTACATTTCTGCTTGATAACCGTCGGGAAGAACTGCCGGAGACGGTTATCTATAAACTGGATACGGTGAATTGCCGGATACAGAATTATATTGAGCAGATGCTTTATTATTCAAGATTGAAAGGCGGCAGAAAAAGATTATTTGTTTGAGAAAATTTCGGCAGCAGAATGTGTGGAGGAAGTGCTTTCTGAATACGAGCCATTGCTGAAAGAGAAAAAAAAATGAAGATAGAAAAGGAACTGCTTCCGGATACGGTTTATACAGATAAACGCGGACTTTGTTTTTATGATTGGGCAATTTTATCAGCAATGCGATTAAGTATAGTGCGGAAAATCCGGAACTTAAAATCCGCTTTTTCGGGATGCGAAAGTATATCGGCTGTCCTTTCGGGATAATGGCATTGGGGTGAAAGCGTGTGATTTGCCCTATATTTTTGAAAAGGGATTTACCGGGGATTCCGGTGACAGCCGAAAGAAAGCGACCGGGATGGGACTTTATCTTGCAAAGGAGATGGCGTCAGACCTGAACCTTACACTGGATGCAGTATCTGATTTAGAAATGCAATCAGAAGAAGCTGCAGGCGACAGGTTTTTGGGACAGGGCAGAGGATTTGAGATAACAATTTCCTTTCCGGTGGTAGAGTAAGCAATCTGTTCTTGGCGAAATCGTAAGCATGTATTCATTCCACAGGCGTTTCATGGTAAAGCAGGCAATTCGTTTTTTGTGAAAACGAAAGAATTTTTTTGTAGCGTCTTGCATATTGAAATACCAGTATCTATAATGAAAAGACAGAGAATACACAAATGAAATGGAGATGTTTTTTATGTGGATGGTATTTGCAATTCTTTCGTCTGTATTTGCGGCGCTGACGTCCATTCTTGCAAAGGTTGGAATTGATGGAGTAAATTCGAATCTTGCAACTGCAATACGGACGGTTGTTGTGCTTGTTATGGCGTGGGGAATGGTATTTTTTGACGCATGCGCAGTCTGGTCTTGGAGAAAATTGGGAAAAAAGAGCTGGCTGTTTTTGATTTTATCCGGTCTTGCAACCGGGGCGTCCTGGCTGTGTTATTATAAGGCGCTGCAGTTGGGCGATGCATCAAAAGTAGTTCCGATTGATAAATTAAGCGTCGTGATTACGTTAATTCTGGCATTTGTATTTCTGCATGAAAAATTTACACCAAAGTCAATTGTTGGCTGTGTTTTTGATTGGAGCAGGAACTTTGCTGATGGTATTATAATGCAAAAAGGGCAGTTGAGGAGCCACGATGGAAAAGTTAGTATTGATAAATTTAAGTGACAGCGAATATCAAAAAGTCAAAACAATAGCAAGCCGAATGAAAATAGCAACAGACAGAATTCCGCAGGAATATCTGGGGTGTACACTCGGGCAGTTTGCCGATGGAACCTATAAGGGGAAACTGGAACAGCCGGTTTCAGAGGAGATGCAGGAGAGCGTAATTCTTTTTTTGCAATTTAAAAAGAAAAACGTATGGACAAAATGCTGTTCGAACTCCGGCATGGAGCGGTGGACGTCGCATTTAAAGCAATCCTGACGCCGACAAACCAAAACTGGACGCTGACCGCGCTGCTGCGGGAACTCCGTCGAGAGAAATTTGCAATGCTGCGGCAGCAGAAAAACTAACGGGCTTTTGGCTGTTGCTGCGTGATACAGTGGATGTTTCCGCCGCCATAGGCGATTTCCTCTGTGCGGACGCCGACTACTTTCCGTTCCGGGAACATTGCCTGTACCTGTTTGATGGCAAGGGCGTCATTTGCATCGCCATACTGCGGCAGGAATGATACCGTTATTTACAATCAGAAAATTCAGATAGGAAGCAATTGCAAGGCTGCCATTTTTCCTTGGAATACTTCCTGCGGCAGCATCTATAGTTTCCATACCTTTCAGGTATACCGGATTTTCGTGGTGCAAAGTTTGTGGACAAGGAGTTTCCTGCCTTTTGCATCGACAGCATTGCTTAATGTCTGATAGGCAGCCTGTGCCTCTTTATAAAATGGATGCGATGTGTCTTCTGTATAGATACAGGCGACTTCACCCGGTCTTACAAAAAACAGGCAACATCATCAATATGTCCATTTGTTTCTTCCGCGTCAATTCCATCTTTTATCCAGATGATTTTTTCAATGTTCAGATAATTTTTCAGATTTTCTTCGATTTGTTCTTTTGAGAGGCTCGGGTTCCGTCCTTTCGAGAGCAGGCACATTTCCGTTGTAAGGAGCGTACCTTCGCCATCCACATGAAAGGCACCGCCTTCTAAAACAAAAATTATCGGTACGGTAATAATCAATATTTTCCAGATTGCAGATTTTGAAGCAATCTGGTCGTCTTTGTCCCATGGGAAATAAAGACCATCCGTAAGACCGCCCCATGCGTTAAACGTCCAGTCGCAGGCACGGATATCCCCTTTGTCGTTTACAAGAAAAGAAGGTCCGATATCCCGGCACCATGCGTCATTGCTGCTCATTTCAACCACCCGGATGGATTCCGGCAGTCTGGCTCTGGCATTTTCATACTGGGCGGCAGAAACGCACATGGTAACCGGCTCAAATTCAGAAATTGCCTTTGCAACATTTGCAAAAGTTTCCTGCGCCGGTTTTGCGCCATTTCGCCAGTTGTCTGTCCGCTCCGGCCACAGCATCCAGATTTGTTTTTGTTCTTCGAATTCTCCCGGCATACGAAAAACCGTCCGCCTTCGGATAGGAATTTGTAATACGTTTTGACATCGTTATCCGCCTCCTATAAAAAAACGGAACAATTCAGTGTTGAATTGCTCCGTTGCAAATAGACATTTTACTTTCTATAAAATACCATATCCGAAAATCAAAATCAACCAAAGTTTTCTTCAGGAGAGGAGTTCCTTTAGGGAGAGGAACCGATTGAATTCTCTGTCGAATTATGATAATATTTTCTGGGACTACCAGGATGGTAGGCGGTTAGCCCCCTCTCCGGAGGGACTGTGACCCTCCGTTTACATAGAAACCTGAAAGGGAATCTGGGAAAGGAGGGCTAAGTGGATGTTGACGATTGAAGGATTGATTTCAGTTCTTGGCTTATGCCTGACTTGTTTCAGTCTTGGATATGCCATCGGAAGCAATGATAATAATAAGACACAAAAATAGCCGCCCGTCTGGAAAACTGTGCGGCTATTTTAGTTAAACATATTTCAGGCTAACCGTCTATCGGTAGCTCCTATGGGGCATCTGTTACCAGCAGGTGTCCTTTTTCTATGCTTAATATACCATAATCTGCAGGGAGTTTCAAGTGGTTCCTTCCATTTTTGGCAATAAACTGCAGGTTTGCATCCGGCAAATTTTTTTTTTGACATATGTCGAAATAGAGAATATACTGATGATATCAAAATGATATTATACTTATATCGAAAGCGAGGGAACATTATGAGTAAGAGGTATGAAAATGAAGAAGAAATTTTAATTGAAAAAGCAAATGGCGCGGGTGCGCTGTTGGGGTTGATTTTGGGGCTGCTGCTCACGATAGCCGGTCTTGTTGCAGGTATTATAGTATGCGCAAAAAATACCGGCGCTTGGGATAGCGGTAACGATTCTTTCCGCTCTCTTGATGATTGTAGTCAGCGTTATGTTTGCAGGTCTTAAAGTGATTCATCCAAATGAAGCTGCGGTTTATACGTTATTTGGTAAGTATTATGGTACAATTAAAGAAGCCGGATTTTATTATATCAATCCGTTTTCCGTATGTTATAACCCTTCCATAGAAGGATTTATGATGTCGCTTGAAAGTGCATTTTCCGGTTCCAATACGGAAAAAGACAGGAACGGTCAACAAAATAGATAAAAAAGTGTCGACCAAAACAATGACGTTAAATAACAGAAAACAGAAGGTTAATGATGCGCTTGGAAATCCGGTCATTATCGGAACTGCAGTTATCTGGAAAGTGGTAAATCCAACAAAGGCTGTATTTAATGTGGATGATTATGGCGAATTCCTTTCTACACAATGTGATGCTGTAATAAGAAACAATGCAAGACTTTATCCGTATGACACGATGGAAGAAGACCCGGATGAAAAGACGCTCCGCGGCAGCAGTCAGGAAATTGCACAAAGTATGAAAGGCGAACTTCAGGCGAGAGTCGATGAAGCCGGTATTGAGATTTCAGAGGTTCGGATTACGGAACTTGCTTACGCTGACGAAATTGCAGCCGCTATGTTACAAAGACAGCAGGCGACAGCAGTCATTGCAGCACGCCAGAAGATAGTAGAAGGTGCGGTCGGCATGGTAAAAATGGCGATAGACCAGCTTGGCGAAGATGAGGTAGTTGTTCTTGACGAGGAGAGAAAAGGCGGCTATGGTAAGCAATCTGCTTGTTGTCCTTTGCGGAAATAAAGAAGCGCAGCCGATTGTAAACAGCGGCAGTATTTATTAAATTTGGCAGATGAATCGATAGGAAGAAGTGAAATGTATGGCAGGAAGTTATGATGATTTAGAACAAAAAAGAAAATGAATTAAAAGAACGCCTTGCCAGGATAGAAGCAATGGAACAGGAAGTCCGGACAAAGGAGAAGGCGGCGAAGGAAAAAGATAAAGCCAAAAAGCAGGTTTTGCTTCGCCTTGCACCTTCTCTGTGGTCCGATTTGGCAAGCTGGGCAGAGGAAGATTATCGTTCCATAAACAGCCAGATAGAGTATCTGCTTGCAGAATGTGTAAGGAAACACAAAGGAAAAATAAGAGCCGAAATGGCATTTGGATATGCTGTCCATGGAGTGGATTTGGTTATTTACCATATCAGCTGATTGGACAGCATATTTTTTTTGGCGTTTTTTATTTTTTTTTTGACTGCATTTTTCATCTTTTTGAATGCCATTTTTCATCTTCTGGTAGAATTTTAGGCTGTAATTTGATATGCTGTAATTGTACGACGAATATTCAACTATACAATCGTTTTGTAATTTCCGGATAAAATGTGTCGGGTAATTACAAAATAAGTAAGTTTTAAAAAATTGTACAGCTTCGTAAGGTATAAATAATAAAAAAATTTCAGGAGAAAGGGATTATGAGAAAGAAAAGACAGAGAAGTTACGGACATTGCAGTTGTTGAGGATATTTTTGAAGCGAGCAGCAGTCGTGCATCTTGGAATGGCAGAAGAGGGAAAACCATATGTTGTTCCAATGCATTATGGATATACGTTTCAGGACGGAGTGTTGATTTTATATGTGCATGGAGCGCATACAGGAAAAAAAATATGATATCATCAGAGAGAATCCAAATGTATTTATTGAAATTGATACGGATATGGAATTGATAAGCGGCGATGGAGTTCCATGTGAATATGGCGCAAGTTATGCAAGCGTAATGGGTGAAGGGGTTGCCAGCATCTTAGAGGATGTGGAAGAAAAAGAAACAGGGATTAAAGATTCTTATGAAAACGCAGATAGGACAGGATTTTGAATTCACAGAAGCGATGTGCAATACGGTTCAGGTCGTAAAAATAGAAGTGCCTGTATGGTCGGCAAAATGCGGACCAAAAGCATAAGGAAAAAATGAATTATGTTAAGAAGAAAGAATACTCAAGGGAAAGTGCAGGAATGGAAAAGGGGTAGAAAACGTGAAATTTGAACAGGGTACGATAAAAGAAGAATTAGAAAAAGCGATAGAGGAACAAAAATATTGTCGTATATTATCAACCGAAATATAATGCGATAAAGAATAAGATAAATGGGGCGGAGGCGTTGGTGCGCTGGAAAGATGCAGAGCAGAATATCATCTCTCCGGCGGAATTTATTCCATTGCTTGAAAAAAAAAACAGGGCGATATCGTAACACTTGACTGGTATGTTCTGGAGCAGGTATGCCGCTTTCAAAAAGCACGTTTCAAACAGCAGAAGATTGTCCCGGTAGCAGTCAACTTTTCAAGAATTCATACATTTGAACCGGATTTTCTGGAGCATTTGAACCGCATAGTTGATAAGTGGGGGAATTGCGCATCCGTATATTGAGGTCGAGATAACGGAGTCTTCACTTTCACAGAGCGACGAAGCAATTATACCTTTTCTGGAGAACATTCGCGACGCAGGATATACGATAGCAATTGATGATTTTGGCAGTGGATTGTCTTCCCTGAGTTTTGTCAAGGATGTGCCTGCAAATGTTTTAAAAATTGATAAATCGCTGTTAAGTCATAATTGTGAAGATGAAAAAAAAAAGAATTGTATTGAGAGCATTTTTACATTTGCCCACCGTTTGAAGATAGCAACAGTAGCAGAAGGGGTGGAAACAAAAAAGAGCAGCTTGGTTTTTTTTGCGGACCTGCGGGTGCGAAACGATACAGGGATTTTATTTTGCAAAGCCAATGCCGGAAACAGAATTTACAGACCGGTTAAATGAAGAAAATCTGGAAGAAAATATAGAAGATATTATCCTGACACAGTCAGCCGCTTCGGCGACGCAGCTATTGCTCGATGCAGTTTTTACCTGCTATACGCTTGTTATTATGAGCAATCTGACAAGAAACAGTTTCTATATGATGTCATATGAGAATTTTACAACAACCAGTTGTCCTTCGACCGGCATTTATACAGAGCTGATTGAACATGGCGCTTCTACGATGTATCAGGAGGACCAGCAGTTATTCCGCGATACATTTAACCGCGAAGTGCAGCTCCGGGCGTTTGAAGATGGACAGCGGGTAAGAAGTGTGATTACACGTCAGCTTGGAGATGACGGAGTTTATCGTAAAGTAGAGACGACAAATTATTATATGAAAAATCCAAATGTGGAAGATGTATTGGCAATCACATTATGTAAACCACTTGAATAGGCGCGTGGAATTTCATTTTCATGAGATGATGTCAGTTCATGAATAGAAATTAATGATGAAATTTACGAAATGACATAAATTATGAACTGAAATAAATCATGGAATGAAATCATTCACGAAAAGAAATAAATTATGGAAAATATTGATTTATGTGACAATTTTCGATAAACTAAGAAAGGTTTGTGTCGAAAAAATGGCATGAACCGAAGGAATTTAAGAAGAAACGAGGAAGAAGTATGGGTGGATTTTTTGGAGTAGCATCAAAACAGGATTGTATATTTGATTTGTTTTTGGCATTGACTATCATTCTCATCTTGGAACAAGGCGCGGCGGTATGGCGGTGTATGGAAAAGATGGGTTTAATCGTGCCATTCACAACATAGAGAATGCACCGTTCCGTACAAAATTTGATAAGGATGTGCAGGAAATGTCCGGTAATCTTGGAATTGGATGCATTTCCGATTACGAACCGCAGCCGCTGATTGTGCGTTCCCATCATGGAACATATGCACTGACAACGGTCAGCAAGATTAATAATACAGATGAACTTACAAAAATGTTGTTTGCGAAGGGACATTCTCATTTCCTGGAGATGAGCGGCGGCGATATCAATGCAACAGAATTGATAGCAGCGCTTATTAATCAAAAGGAAAATTTGATAGAGGGAATTCAGTTTGCGCTGGAATCCATTGATGGTTCGGTGTCGATTCTGCTGATGAATCAGGCTGGAATCTATGCCGCCAGAGATAAATATGGCAGAACTCCAGTTGTGATAGGAAAAAAAGGAGGACGCGTATTGTGTTACCTTTGAAAATTTTGCATACAAAAATCTGGGATATAAGGACTACAAGGAACTTGGACCGGGTGAAATTGCAGTGATTACTGACAAAAATTGTATCACGCTGGTAAATCCGAATAAAGATATGAAAATCTGTACGTTCCTCTGGGTATATTATGGATATCCGTCGAGTTCATACGAAGGAACAAGCGGTAGAGCAGATGCGGTATAACTGTGGAAAAATGATGGCGAAGCGGGACAACGTGAAACCGGATATTGTAGCAGGCGTTCCGGATTCCGGAACTGCGCATGCAATCGGTTATGCGAACGAGTCCGGTATTCCTTTTTCCAGACCGTTTATCAAATATACGCCGACTTGGCCGCGTTCTTTCATGCCGACGATTCAGAGCAGACGGAATCTGATTGCGAAAATGAAGCTGTTGGCGGTGGATGAACTGATTCGTGACAAGAGTCTGCTGTTAATTGACGACTCGATTGTTCGTGGAACGCAGCTTCGCGAAACAACGGAATTTTTATATGAAAGCGGCGCAAAAGAAGTGCATATCCGTCCGGCGTGTCCGCCATTGCTATACGGATGCAAATATTTGAATTTTTCCCGTTCGTCATCGGAGATGGATTTGATTACAAGGCGCGTGATTGACCGCCTTGAAAATGGCAATGTAACAGACGAGGTATTGCAGGAATATGCAAAACTCCGGAATCGCCGAAATATGAAAAAGATGGTAGAAGAAATTCGAAAAGAACTGAACTTTACATCCTTAAGATATAATCGTCTGGATGATATGCTGGAAGCAGTAGGAATTGATAAATGCAAATTATGTACCTATTGCTGGGATGGCAAAGAATAAAAATCGATTTGCTCAATGATGCGAATTTCATTTTTTGTTGTTTATGTATAGGATTTCGTTATGCGGAAATATTAATCAAAGATAATAATTTATTTCCTGAAAAAACTGTTAGGAGGAACAAAAATGTCAATGATTAATAAAGAAGTAAGCGATTTTACAGTACAGGCTTACCAGCAGAACGAGTTTAAAACAGTAACGAAAGAGGATATTCTGGGAAAATGGAGCATTTTCTTTTTTTTATCCGGCAGACTTTACATTTGTCTGCCCGACAGAATTAGAGGATTTGCAGAATAAGTATGAAGATTTTCAAAAAAGCAGACTGTGAAGTATATGCAGTTTCTACAGACAGCCATTTTGTTCATAAAGCGTGGCATGACGCATCCGAACGAATTGGAAAAATCACATATCCGATGCTTGCCGACCCGACGCATGAACTTTGCGAAGATTTTGAAGTTTTGATTGAAACGGATGGAATGGCAGAGCGGGGAAGCTTCATTGTAAATCCAGATGGAAAAATTGTAGCTTATGAGGTTAATGCCGGAAATGTTGGAAGAAATGCAGAGGAGCTGTTCCGTAAACTTCAGGCATGTCAGTTTGTTGCCGAGCATGGCGATGAAGTCTGTCCTGCCAAATGGCAGCCGGGGGCAGAAACATTGAAACCAAGTCTTGATTTAGTGGGGATGCTGTAATGGAAAAGAAGAATCTGTATGATGTAATTATTGTTGGCGGTGGTCCGGCAGGACTGACCGCCGCCATTTATCTGGCAAGAGCATACTATAGAGTGCTGGTAGTTGAAAAAAGACACCTTTGGCGGGCAGATAACAATTACTTCAGAGGTTGTTGTCAATTATCCGGGAGTTGAAAAACGGATGGCAAATCACTGACGGAAAATATGCGAAAACAGGCGCAGAATTTTGGCGCAGAATTTCTTTTGGCAGACGTCCGGGAACTGGATTTGGAACAGGACAGAAAAAACGGTTCATACAAGCAGAGGCGATTTTTACTGTTTTGGAATTCTTCTGGCGACTGGCGCACATCCGCGAATGATTGGATTTGAAGGAGAAGAAAAATTCAAAGGACATGGCGTGGCATATTGTGCAACATGCGATGGAGAATTTTTTACCGGAAAAGAAATTTTTGTAGCAGGAGGTGGCTTTGCAGCAGCAGAGGAAAGCGTGTTTTTAACGAAATACGCCAGTCATGTTACGATTTTGATTCGGGAACCGGATTTTACCTGCTCGAAAACGGTAGCCGATAAAGCGAGAAATAATGAAAAAATTACAATCCTGACGGACACACAGATTGTAAAGGCAGAAGGGGATTCTGCGCTTCGAAAGCTGGTGTATAAAAATACAAAGACTGGTGAAGTTACAGAATACCAGCCGCCCGAAGGCGATACATTTGGAATATTTGTATTTGCCGGATATGAACCGGAAACATCCTTGCTAAAGGATAAAGTGGATTTGGATGAACATGGCTATGTCGTAACGGACAGAAACCAGCAGACAAGTAAACCCGGTGTCTATGCGGCAGGAGATGTGTGTATAAAGAATCTTCGTCAGGTTGTAACTGCTGTAGGCGACGGTGCAACTGCGGCAACAGAACTGGAAAAATATGCATCCGCTATGCAGAAAAAAACAGGAATAAAAACCAGAAAGACCGAATAGCGGAATTGTTGGAGAAACGGAACATGCACAGGATTTGAAGGCAGGTTCGAATCAAGGGACATCGGCTGTTAAAAATGCGGTTGAATCGAAAAATGGTATTTTTTCAGCGGATATTTTGTCAGAACTGGATACCGTATTTGCCAGAATGGAGCGTCCGTTAATTTTAAAACTGTATCTGAAATGATAAACCGGTGTCAAATGAGTTAAAGCAGTATATGGAAGAAATAGCAAAGCGGACGGAGAAAATCAGTGTGATTACAGCGGAAGATGAACTGGAATCGGAATCGGTTCCGGATTCGGAACGCCCATTTGTTAAAGTTTTGCGGGAAGACGCAAGCTGGAGCGGACTTGCCTTTCATGGCGTGCCGGGTGGACATGAATTTACGTCTTTTATTTTGGGACTTTATAATGTATCCGGTCCCGGACAGACGATTGACACTGACAGTCAGGAAAAAATACGAAAGCTTCCGCATCCGCTTGACATGAAAATTCTTGTCTCGCTGACTTGTACCATGTGCCCGGAACTTGTGACAGCGGCGCAGAAAATTGCGGCAGAAAATGAATTTGTCACAGCCGAAGTTTACGATATTCTTCATTTTCCGGCATATAAAGAGAAATACAATGTAATGAGCGTGCCATGTCTGGTTGTAAATGACGAGAAAGTTGCTTTTGGCAGAAAGAACCTTGGCGAACTGCTGGAGTTCCTTCAGTAGGATGTGGGACGAAAGCACTTGGTCTATATACCGTTCATTTCGCAGACCACTTAATACCGGACGATGTTAAGCCGATTATATACCATTTATTTCATGGACCGCTTGCGCTCTTATTCTCATGTAGCGGTACATAAGGCAGCAAAATACGCTGCCTAAGTACCGACATTCGAACAGGTCCATTTCATAAAGGTATATAAATCGGCTTAAGCATCTGTTCTTTGGCAAAAAGCAGGTCTGCTTCATGAAGATATATAGAACCAGTGCTATCTGTCTGCTGTTATTCAGATAAGTCCATTTCATAAAGGTATATAAATCGGCTTAAGCATCTGTTCTTTGGCAAAAAGCAGGTCTGATTCATGAAGAGTCAGTTGTTGATTGATAACTATATTGTCATTTTCCGCATTGATGAACCACAAAAAACAGTTTATGTGATAACGATACAATTTCAGGGACGAAATCTATATAAAACAAGCACCAAATGACGTTATAAATATCTTGCATATTTCAATGGATTATCTATTGCAAGAGCATTTAAGGCACATCGCGTTTTCTCCACTGCATCTATATACAAAAATGTGACATTATCAACTGGTCGACTACGTTTTACAATTACCCAACATTCATTTTTCTTTATTTTAATTCTGCAATATGGAAGATACAATTTCCAAAAAGCGCTTCGTCCCTTGATTTGGTTCTGTAGAATATACAATCCCATAAGGAATACTGTAAGGAATGTCAAAAGGAATGGTAATCAGGGATGGATGAATGTCATTCCAGCCATCCAGCGTCAGCAGGATGTAATCATTTTCTTCACAGTAGTTAAATACTTCAATATCGTAATAGTGTGGAGCATCTGCAAGAGAAATCTGCGGATGCCCATTTTCTATGTCCTGCCGGATTTTATCGTTGATTGGGCTGTTTCCCGGTTTCATAATCATCAGCGTTTCACCGTACAAATCAGGAATGGAAACGCTTTCCTTTTGGGACAATCGGTGCTTTTTAGACATAGCAAGACAAAACCGGCGGTTCCCTAACTCAAGAAAACGACATAAACCACCTGCAGCAGCAGGGTCATAGTTGCCGGTTATCAAATCGTACTTCTTTCCTATGTCCCGGTAGGCTGAGCCTGTATTGGTATCTTCAAAAGGAATGACTTTCAGACGAAATTCGGGATATTCATCGCTTATTCTGCCCCATAAATCCATCAGATTTTTACATGGGTATAAAGCCGAAGTTCCAACACGGATTGTTTGTCTGTTTATAGCCTCCGCCTGATAAGCGCGGTCAATCGCTTCTTCGGAGTATTGTATCATAAACTTTGCGTCCTTATAGATAGACTTCCCTGCATCGGTCAGACGGATGCCACGCGGAGTTCGGATAAGGAGCTGTAATCCGATGTGTTCTTCTAAAATGTTCATCTGCTTCATAATCGCGGTAGATGATATGTATAAACTTTCCGCTGCCTTTGTAAAACTGCCCTGGTCTGCAACTTCTACAAAAACTTTTAGCATTGCATTATACAAGATAAAACCTCCTTAGTATAAACTGATGGTTGACACTATTCTATCCTTTTTGAAATTCTCTGTCAATGGCATAGCGGCTATAATAAAGGCGTAGAAAGGAGGGCGATATCAAATGCCTGAACTGATTGCGTATTTCTCACGGGCAGGTGAAAATTATGTGAATGGAAACATCCTGAATCTGAAAGTGGGAAATACAGAGCTGGCAGCAAAAATCATACAAGAGGTCACAGGTGCTGATTTATATAAGATTGAACCGATTCTGGAATATTCCAAAGATTATTCAGAATGTCTGGAGGAGGCAAAAGAGGAACAGCGCAGACAGGCCAGACCTGCGTTAAAAGAACCATTTCCTGATATAAAAAAAGTATGAGGTTATTTATCTGGGTTATCCGAATTACTGGGGAACGATGCCGATGCCGGTATTCACTTTTCTGGAAGGATTTGCAGGTTCGATGGAAAAATCATCCGTCCGTTCTGTACCCATGAGGGCAGTAAAATGGGGCATAGTCTGGATGATATAAAAAAAGGATTTGCCCGGATGCAGAGGTAAAAAATGGTCTCGCTCTTTGCGGCGCAGGGATTCATTTTGCAAAAGAAACAATTATTGAATGGTTGAACGCCCAAGGGCATCTCATTATGCCTGAAAAACAGGCGAACAGATGAAAGGAGATTGAAATTATGCAAACAAAAAAAATTAAGTAATGGAGTGGAAATGCCGATGGAAGGATTTGGTGTTTTTCAGGTGCCGGAAGCGGAAGTCTGCGAGCAGGCGGTCAGCGATGCGCTTGCAGCAGGGTATCGACTGATTGATACGGCAGCAGCCTATTTTAATGAGGGAGGCTGTCGGCGCGGCAATCAAAAAAAAAGTGGGATTCCCCGTGAAGAACTGTTTATTACTACAAAGCTGTGGATTCAGGACGCGGGATATGAAAATGCAAAAAGGCGTTCCAGACTTCACTGGATAAACTGGGACTTTCTTATCTTGACCTTTATCTGATTCATCAGCCAATGAGTGATTATTATGGCTCGTGGCGTGCTTTGGAAGAATTATACGAAGAAGGAAAGGTACGCACCATTGGCGTCTGCAATTTCTACCCGGAACGTCTGGCAGACCTTTGTGTCAATGCGCATATCAGACCTATGGTAAATCAAGTGGAACTGCATCCTTTCTTTCAGCAGGCAGGCGCTTTGGAAAACATGAAAGAGTTTGGCGTAGTGCCGGAAGCATGGGGACCATTGGCGGAAGGCAAACATGGTATTTTTACGAACGAAACATTGAGTGCCATTGCACAGAAATATGGGAAAACGGTAGCGCAGGTGGTTCTCCGCTGGAATACCCAGCGAGGCGTGGTAATTATCCCGAAATCCGTCCACAAGGAGCGCATGGAAGAAAATCTGAATATTTGGGATTTTTCTTTGAGCGAGGATGATATGGCGGCTATCAGCAGTCTTGACCTGGGACACAGCGAGATTATCGACCACAGTGCGCCTGAAACCGCGAAATGGTTAAACGGTTGGAAAATTCACGACTAAGGAGGGAGCGGCAATGAAAAAGATATTATCAATGTTGCTGGTGTGTGTCATGGTGCTTTCTCTGGCAGCCTGCGGAAACAGCGCCAATACATCGCAGAATGAAACGGAAAGCAGCATCCCAGAGGCAACACAGGAAGAAAACAGTATATCGGAAACAGAAGAAACGGAAATCAGCATCCCGGAGACAACACAGGAAGAAAAGCGGAACATCGGGAACAGAAAACGAAGAAAGCGAGGAAACAGAAATGGAAGGAACAAAAAGAGTAGCTTCTGACGGAGCGCAGATGCAGACAGATAATCCGTCTATGCCAACCAGAGTTTTGGAAGAAGGCACAAGAATCAATATGCACTTTGGAGATACGGTAATTCCGGGAATCCTGAATGACAGCACCACAGCGCAGGCATTTATTGAGAAATGCTCCCGCTTACTGTACATGAAAGCAGATATTCTCATGATTTCTGTGGTTCAATGGGAGAAAACCTTCCTTTTGATGAGGAAGATGAACGGTATGGCTGGCTGAACGGTGATATTGCGATTGGTACAGACGTTCCGTGGTTTACCATCCTGTTTGCTGATGAAGAAATCTCTGAGCAGTATGGGAACCTTGTAAATATCGGTGTAATTGATTGTGAGCTTTCACAAATTTCAGATTTGGCTGGTAGTTACGATGTGCTGATTGAGTTGGCTGAATAAAAGCAGACAGAGTACAACACCGTCCAGCGCGTGAACGCGGACGGTGTTGTGCGAAATATTTTTTTATGATACCTACTGCGAGCAGTTTCCCAAATGGAACAAGCCGCATTCCCTTGTCACTTCATTTGCCATATCATTTTGCCGCCTGCCTTGATTCTGTTTTGATACAATGCAAATTCAGTTGTTGTTCTTATCATTAAAATAATGTATCATATTGGATGTAGAAATATCTGTCCAGAGATGTATTAATTGGAATTTAGCGGGGAGAAAAATGGAGAAGAAATTATCTGACATGAGTTTAGAAGAATTATGGAAGCTGTTTCCGATCCATTTGACAGAGCATCAGCCTGATTGGAAAGAAAGATACACTGAAAAAGCAAAATTGGAATATGGAGAAAGATATTAAAAATTCCAGTATGCGAACATGGATGCCGGAGATAGTTTGAAAGTATGGTATATATTTAAAATTTACAAAACCGAACGATTTTGTTGATGAAATCGTTCGATTTTTTGTATAATTTAATTGAAATGAAATATTTTCTTTTTAAGACGATAACTATTTAATCTTCAAGAAAGGGAATGATGATATGTCTATTACTGCAACTGAATTAAAAATCAATCTCGGCAAATATCTTAAGCTTGCAGAAACAGAGGATATTTATATCACTCGTAACGGAAAAGTTGTTGCAAAGTTATCTAATCCATATCAGGACAGAATAGATGTTGCGAAGTCCTTATTTGGTGTACTTCCGGCTGATATGACTTTGGAAGAAGCACGAGAAGAAAGGTTAAATATGATATGAGAGTCTTAATTGATACCTGTGTTATCATAGATGCATTACAGTCCCGCGTTCCGTTTGCGGAAGCAGCGCAAAAAATTTTTATACATTCTGCAAATAAGCAATTTGAGGGTTATATCACTGAAAAGTCAGTTACAGATATATACTATCTGACACATCGTTTAACACATAGCGATGCGGAAACACGCAAGATTTTGAGCAAGCTTTTTACTTTGTTTCATTTGTTAGATACTACTTCTTTGGACTGTAGAAAAGCAATATCTTCTGAAATTAGTGATTATGAGGATGCTATTATGGTGGAAACTGCTATTCGTTCAGAAATGGATTGTATTGTAACCAGAAATGAGAAAGACTATACGAAATCTTCTGTTCAGGTGTATGAACCTTCTGCATTTTTAAAATTATTAGAAGCAGAAAAACGGAACGGAATAGAAACAAGAAGGAAATCATTCAGATAACAGCAAGTATGGTGTCAAGAACATAACGTGGAAATTATATATGATATATAAATTGCAGTTGTTCCCATATTTAAAGAAAAAAATGTAAAGGGTATTCGCAAAATGATGGAATAGACTGGTCAGATACGAATCGACATTTATCGCTGTTGCAAGCTCAAAAATATGATACAATTTGAACGATTCTAATCCGCCACTGAAAAATTACAGGAAAGGTGCCAGTCATGAATGAAAATACGTTTCATACATATGTCAAAAATCTGAAAATAGCAGACAGGGAAATGATGAGGGTTGTAAGACCAATATTTGTATGGCTTGTTGTGTTTTTGGTGACATTCATAAGTATGTGTGTTTGGGATATATTGATTCTGATGCCTGTTATCGTTATAGAGTTCTTATCCTTTATTCCTGTTGTCATTATATGTGCTAAAATGGCAAAGCAAGTCCACAAGGAATCACAGGTGATAGAGGAATCCCTATTTACTGCGAGAGAAGGAGAACTTTATAAGGATGGGTTAAGGCTGAATGTGACTCTTGATTGGGAATTTCATGAAATTTCATTGGACGATTACACAGATGAGGGCGGAAAGTATGGCAGAAAAATCAATTATTTTGGGATACTTATGCCGGAAGATACAGATAGGTTTATGGAATTTTGCAGGAAAAATGGTATTGATATATATGATGAAGAAGGCGGAATAGAATAATTAGCGGCTATCTGCATAAAATTTTATTGGAAGGCTCTATTGACTTTCACTTTTGTGCTTGCTAGAATGTAGGTACAAAGAAAGTTTACCACTGACCGATATGTGGTATATAAATGGTCGGGTTGAAAGTTTACCGCTGACCGATATGCGGTATATAAATAGTTGGGTTGAAAGTATAGTCCTTCGCCGCAAGGCGAGGGACTTTTTCCTAATGAGGACAGGCAAATGAAAAAAACAGGATTTTATACTATCAAAGATAAATTTTTTTGAAAATATGCCAGATCCGTATCTTAAAGGAAATAAGGCAGGAAATAGACCGCATTATTACTGTTTTGAAGATACAAGCACCGGGATATACTGGATGATACCGCTGTCTAGCCGCATTGACAAATACAGACGGATAATGAAGAAAAAAGAAAAAAAGCAGGGAAACCTTGTGATATTCTCCATATCGTTAAGCTGGACGATAGCCGGGAAAGCGCATTTCTGATACAGGATATGTTCCCGATAACAGAAGAATACATAGAACGAGAATATACGATTGCCGGAAATCATTTGATGCTGACGAGTGAGCATACCGCCAGAGAAATTGAGCGAAAAGCGAGAAAAGTCATAGGTATGTTGAAGCGTGGTGTCAAGTTCACACCGACACAGCCAGATGTTATGGCGATATTGGAGAAATTGAGGGAACGCAGATAGGAGAAATTAAAATGGGATTTGATTATGGTGGATTTGATATGGGTTTTGGTGCATTTGAAATCATGTTTATTATCGTATTTGTAATTGTCATTGGAGTCTTTATTGTAGCGGCTGTGAAAGGAATCGGAACATGGAATAAAAATAATCAGTCGCCGCGCTTGACTGTACCGGCAATGATTGTATCCAGGCGGACAGAGGTTACGCACCACAGCCATGCAAATGCTGGCGATGCGACTGGGGCGCATGGATATAGTACATCTTCTTCTACATGGTACTATGTGACATTTCAGGTTGAAAGTGGAGACCGGATGGAGTTTTCTGTTACCGGCTCAGAATATGGTATGTTAGCTGAAGGAGATTGTGGAAAATTGTCTTTTCAGGGAACAAGGTATTTATCCTTTGAACGTGAGGTAAGATAGAAAAAAATGGGCGGATTAAATTCCAATTTGGACGGTAGTTACGATATGCTGATAGAGTTGACCGAATAAAAGCAGACAGAGTACAACACCGCTCAGAGTATGAACATTAGCGGTGTTGTGGATGCGTTTATTCCAGCAAACAAAACAGGGAATTTTCATAATCCTTGACGAAGTATTTAATATTTTTGCGCCCTTTTTGAATGATGGTATGCCCTTCCGATTCCAGTTTTTCTTTCTGTGCTTCTATGCCGCCGGGATATTTTGGATTCAGCTCTCCATTTGCTTTTAATGTCCGCCAATACGGAGTTTCATTTTCGGAACGCTGATAACTTGCCCAAGCCGCAATCGATACAAATATTCCTGCTGTAATCGGCTCTGTAAAATCGGCTCCGTTTTGTTTTGCAAAATATTCTCTTATGATACCTACTGTGAGCAGCTTTCCAAATGGAACAAGCCGCATTACCTTGTCATAATCAATCGGCGGAGCGAAATACATTTTATTTCCGCCATATTTCTCAATGCTTTTCTGGTCGGTAATGGTCTGAAATTTAGGCATATCCTTGCTATCGTGTAGCATGGCATTAAAATCTTTTTTATCTTCATTCGCCATATAATCTTGCCTCCTGTCCTGATTTTTTGTCTTAATTATAGTGAAATACAATGCTTTGTGCAATGAGACGGTTTTTTGAAAATTTATGAAATAAACCTTATTTATTTACTTTTTAATTCAGCAAGTGCAGCATAATGTAAAATATCAAATTCTTTTTTGGCGTAATTTCATCAAGAAGCTGCAAATGTTCACGTTCCCATGAAGTGATTTCGTCCTAAATTTCACCTATTGACATAGTAGGCGAATAGGAGTATTATCTTTGATACGGAAGGCATTGTCGATTGTCGGCATCAGAAACTTCAGGAAGATAATTGGAAAGAAGGTAAACGAGAGATGGTTATTTCATCAAAAGGCAGATATGCGTTGCGGGTTATGGTTTATCTGGCGGTGAAACATGACGGTAGTTTTATTCCATTAAAGGAAATATCGCAAAGTGAAAATCTATCGCAGAAATATTTGGAAACAATTACGCGCATGTTATCTAAAGCGCATCTAATAGAAGCGGCAAGCGGTCATGGCGGCGGATATCGTTTTAACAAGAGAACCGCAGGAATACAGTGTAGGTGAAATATTGAAACTGACAGAAGGTACGTTGGCTCCGGTTGCGTGTTTGAAAGATGATTCGGAACCATGTGACCGTTCGGAAATTTGCTATACCCTTCCAATTTGGCAGGGACTTGCAGAATTAATCAATGATTATTTTAATAACATGACATTGGCAGATGTTGCAGGCAGAGCAATCAAAATACAAAACACAAAAGAGAGACCGCAGCAGGCATAGAAACAGACAGGAGGCGCAGATATGTCGGAAAAACAGATATTAAACGTAAAGGATTTATATGTTGATGTAGAAGATAAACAGATTCTTCATGGAGTGAATTTATCCATTGGAGCAGGCGAGACACATGTACTGATGGGACCGAATGGAACCGGAAAATCAACGCTTGGTTATGCATTAATGGGAAATCCAAAATATACAATCAGAAATGGAGAAATCTGGTTCCGTGGAAAAAATATAACAGACAAGCCGGGTAAATGAACGTGCAAAAAGAAGGACTGTTCCTTTCGTTTCAGAATCCGCTTGAAGTTCCGGGCGTGACGCTTGGTTCCTTTATTCGAAATGCACTGGAACAGAAAACAGGAAAGAGAATTCGTCTGTGGGATTTTAAACAGGAACTGAAACGGACAATGGAAATTTTGCAGATGGATGAGTCGTATGCAGAACGGGATTTGAATGTAGGATTTTCCGGCGGCGAAAAAAAGAAGGCAGAGATTTTGCAGCTGCTTATGTTAAAACCTGCGCTTGCCATTCTGGATGAAACAGATTCCGGTCTGGATGTCTATGCAGTAAGAACGGTATCCGCAGGAATTGAAGAATACCAGAAAAATTGTAAAGGAAGCCTTTTGATAATTACGCATAGTACTAAAATTCTGGAATCACTTTCTGTTGATTATACGCATGTTATGGTAGAAGGAAAAAAATCGTACAGACAGGCGGCGCAGAGCTGGTAGATGAAATTAACAGAAATGGATTTGCAAAATACGAGGACGCAGCGAAAGAGTAGCAGCGGGAAAGGAGCATCCGCAGAAAATGAAAGAAAAAGACATATGTAGAAGATATTGACAGAAATATATATGATTTCAAAGATGACGAAAAAGATGCTTACAGGATGAAAGCGGGATTGACACCGGAGATTGTTGAGCAGCTTTCAAAAGAAAAGCACGACCCGGCATGGATGCAGGTGTTCCGTCTGGAAGCACTGCAGATTTATAATAATATGTCTGTGCCGGACTGGGGACCATCTATTGAAGGACTGAACATGGATGATATTGTGACGTATGTAAGACCAAATACAAAGATGAAAACAAAATGGTCGGATGTACCGGAGGATATTAAGAATACGTTTGAACGTCTGGGAATTCCGCAGGCGGAGCGGAAGTCTTTGGCAGGCGTAGGCGCCCAGTATGATTCAGAACTTGTTTATCACAATGTCCGGGAAGAAGTAGCCGAAAAAGGCGTTGTCTATACGGGATATGGAAAGCGCTTTAAATGGAGAATATGCCGATATGGTAAAAAAGCATTTTATGAAGCTTGTACGACCAAATGACCACAAATTTGCGGCACTTCATGGAGCGGTTTGGTCGGGCGGCTCATTTGTATATGTGCCGAAAGGCGTTTCCGTTGAAATACCGCTGCAGTCATATTTCCGTCTGAATGCGCCGGGCGCAGGACAGTTTGAACATACGCTGATCATTGTAGATGAGGGCGCAGACCTGCATTTTATTGAAGGGTGCTCAGCGCCGAAATACAATGTTGCGAATCTTCATGCCGGTTGCGTGGAGTTATTTGTCCGTAAAAATGCAAAGCTTCGCTATTCGACAATCGAAAACTGGTCGAAGAACATGTATAACCTGAATACAGAGAGGGCGCTGGTCGAAGAAGGCGGTACGATAGAGTGGGTTTCCGGCTCGTTTGGTTCCCATGTATCGTACCTGTATCAAATGAGTATTTTGAAGGGCAGAGGCGCAAAAGATGGAATTTACCGGAATTACATTTGCAGGTAAGGGGCAACATCTGGACACCGGAGCAAAAGTAGTTCATAGCGAGCAAGACACCAGATCGTATATCAATCCCCGTTCTATTTCGAAGGACGGTGGTGTTAGTACATTTCGTTCTTCGGTTGTTGTTTCGAAAGAAGCAGAACATGCAAAGGCGGCGGTTTCCTGTCAGTCGTTGATGCTGGATTCCATTTCCCGTTCCGATACAATACCGGCAATGGATATTCGTACAAGAAAAGCAAATGTCGGACATGAGGCGCAGATTGGAAGTATCAGTGATGATGCGGTCTTTTATCTGATGTCGCGGGGCATGAGTGAAGAAGATGCACGCGCATGTATTGTAAGTGGATTTGCAGAAAATGTGTCAAAGGAACTTCCGTTGGAATACGCGCTTGAAATGAATAACCTGATTCGATTAGAGATGAAGCGAAGCATAGGATAAGGGGGTAGGAAGCATGGAAAATAATTACAATATCAGCATAAATGAACTTCCGTCGAAAACATGGCACTGGCTTCATATGAATAATACGGTTATTTCGTGGAATTCGGAAATTTCTCCGTGTCAGGTGACAATGGACGCGGATGCAAATGTCAATATGGACGCTTCGACGGAGAAAATGGAAACTTCTTCATGTCAGATTGCAATGGACGCGGATGCAAATGTCAATATAGGCGCTTCGGCGGAAGAAATTGCCGCATGGAGTCAAATAGAAACAGGCGCAGGGAAAGAAGCAGATGCAATTTTTTTGAATGAAAATACGAAAGTGTGTTATTTTCGGGCAGAGAAAACGACCGGAAAGACAACGCTTCGTGTAACGATTGATGGAGAAGAAAAAGCATTTGCTGCCGGAGTATTTTATATAAAAAAGCGGAAGAAAATGCAGAAATTACAGTGATAGAAACATTTGTCAAAGAAAGCAAAGACGCGGGAAATCTGGCGTTTCGAACCGTTATTGATGCGGCAAAGAACAGCCGGGTAAATCTCGTACAGGTCTTTATGCAGTCGGAAGAGCAGACATTAATTAATGACGTCGGTTGTGTCTGCGAGGAGAATGCACAATTTGACGGGCTTCAGATATTTCTTGGAGAAGGAAATCTGTATCATGGCATTCGTGCGGATTTGAAAGGGATGCATTCCGGTGTTCAGGAGAAAATTGGTTATTTCGGACAGAAAAAAAATCAGATGCTTGACATCAATTTGATTGTGAACCATTACGGAAAGAAGTCCAATAGTGAAATTCAAGTAGAGGGCATTTTAAAAGATGCTGCAGAGAAAAAACATTTCGCGGAACGATTGATTTTAAGAAAGGCGCGTCAGAATCAACCGGGGCAGAAACAGAACAGGTTCTGCTTCTGGGCGATGATGTGATAAATAAAACGATACCGGTTATCCTCTGTGCAGAGGAAGATGTAGAAGGTTCTCATGGTGCAACGCTTGGGGAACTGGACGAAGAAACGCTGTTTTATTTTGCATCGAGAGGAATTGGCAAAGAAACAGCGGAAGATATGATGACGCGTGGAAAACTTGAAATGTTCAATCGTTACATTGGGGATGCAGCGACACAAAAGCTGGCAGAGCAGCAGTTAGAAAAAGGTGCTGGGGAAACGATGAGCGAGAACTCCTGCAATAGAGAATGGAGCCATTGGACAATAAATATGTGGTGTATTCGCACCGTGAACTCCCACAATAGAGAATGGAGGTAATTGGTAGATGACAGAATATAATGATAGAAACGATTTTCCTTTGTTACAGAAAAATCAAACCATTTATCTGGACAATGCGGCAACTGCACAGAAGCCTGCAGTTGTCATTGAAGCAGAGAAAAAGTTTTATGAAGAAAGCAATGCAAATCCGCTGCGTGGTTTTTACCCGCTTAGTCTGGCAGCAACAAAAGCGTATGAGGATGCAAGAAAAAACCGTACAGAATTTCATTCATGCAGAGTCGGAGAAAGAGATTATTTTTACCAGAAATACAACGGAAAGCCTGAACCTTATCGCGTACAGTTATGCGCTCCATCATTTGAAAGCCGGAGATGAGATTGTAGTCAGCATCATGGAACACCACAGCAATATGCTTCCATGGCAGATGGTTGCAAAAATGACAGGCGCAGTGATACGTTATCTGGAATTTCCGAAGTACACAGAAAAAGCATCCGGAGAAAAAGATATATATTTTTCAGATGAAATATTACAGGAATGCATAAATGAAAAGACAAAACTGGTTGCGGTCTGCCAGGTGTCAAATGTTCTTGGTTGTGTGAATCAATCCGGAAAATGGCAAAGCTTGCTCATGCGGCAGGCGCAGTCATTGTTGTTGATGCGGCACAGAGCGCACCGCATATGCCGATTGATGTAAAAGAGCTGGATGCCGATTTCCTTGCATTTTCCGGACACAAACTGTTGGGACCAATGGGAATCGGCGTGTTGTATGGAAAGCAGGAACTACTGGAAAAAAATGCCGCCATTTATGACTGGCACGGAGAAATGATACAGTCGGTAACAACAGAAGGCGCAGTATTTGCAGAACTACCGCACAAATTTGAAGCAGGTACGGTAAATGCGGCAGGAGCGGCAGGTCTTGCTGCGGCAATTGAATATATACAGAAAATAGGATTTGACAGGATTCAGCAGAAAGAACTGGAACTTACAAAAAGAGCAATGGACGGACTTGCTTCGCTGCCGCATGTACATGTAATCGGTTCTGATAATTCGGAAAATCATACGGGAATTGTGACATTTACGATTGATGATGTACATTCCCATGATGTAAGTGAAATTATGGCGGCAGATGGAATTGATATACGCGCAGGACATCATTGCGCGCAGCCGCTGCTTGCGTATCTCGGCGTTTATAATGCGGCAAGAGCCAGCTTTATGTTCTACAATACGCTGGAGGAAGTTGATGCGTTTGTAAACAGTGTCGCAAGCGTAAGGAGGCGTATGGGATATGGAGAATAGAAATTTTTACAATGAAATTCCTTACAGAGCATAATGTTCGACCGGAATTTAAACATGACCTTCCCGATGCAAATATTGTATTGGAAGGCGTGAATTCCAACTGCGGAGATGATATCTGGTTAAAATTAAAGGTGGAAAATGGAATGATTTTGGATGGGGCGTTTACAGGCGTTGGATGCGCGATTTCTCAGGCTTCTGCCGATATCATGCTTGGTATGATTATTGGAAAAACAGAAGATGAAGCGCGAGCGCTTGGAGCGACATTTCTTAAAATGATAAAAAGGCGAAGCAACGGAAGAAGAAATGGAAAAGCTGGGTGAAGCTTCCGCGTTTCAGGATATTTCCCATATGCCCGCCCGCGTAAAATGCGCGGTACTTGGCTGGCATACGCTTGAAGAAGCACTTAAGTAAGGACGATGCTAAGCCAATCATATACCGTTTATTTCACGGACCGCTGATGTTGGACGATAGCGCTGGTTCTATATACCGTTCATTACGCAGACCGCTTAATGCCGAACGATGTTAAGCCAATTATATACCATTTATTTCACGGACCACTTGCGTTCTTATCCTCATGTAGCGGTACATAAGGCAGCAAAATACGCTGCCTAAGTACCGACATTCGGACAGGTCCGTTTCATAAAGGTATACAATCGGCTCAAGCATGGTCTGACATCAGCTGGCTGCGTAATTAACGGTATATAGTACCAAGTGCTTTCGTCCGGCATATCACAATACTTTCGAAAGAAAATCCTTCAAACGCGGATTCTTCGGTTCCCAAAAAATTCTTCCGGCGTGCCGCTTTCAAGAATCTGCCCATCGTCAATAAATACAACTTTATTAGCAACTTCTTTCGCAAAGCCCATTTCATGGGTGACAATAATCATAGTCATTCCCTCTTTTGCAAGCGCTTTCATTAAATCAAGAACTTCACCTACCATTTCAGGGTCTAAGGCACTGGTTGGCTCATCAAAGAGAATGACATCCGGATTCATTGCAAGGGAACGAATGATGGCAACCCGCTGCTTTTGACCGCCGGATAAGGTAGATGGATACACATCTGCTTTATCGTCAAGACCAATACGTTTCAGCAGGGATTCCGCATTCTTTCGTGCGTCGTCAATGATTTCCGCCTTTGTTGTTGTAATTTCGACTTTTGCCTGCTTTTCTTTCCGAAACAGATTTGTAAGCGGCAGCAGACGATTATGGCGTTTTGCCTTTTTCAAATCCTGACAGCGAACATGGACAGGAGCAAGCATGATATTCTGGATAACCGTTTTGTTGTTATACAGGTTGAAATGCTGAAATACCATACCCATATGACGACGGTGAATGTTTATATCAACTTTTGGATTTGTGATATCAACACCATTAAAAATAATCTGACCGCCGGTTGGGTCCTCCATGCAGTTTAAACAGCGGAGAAAGGTACTTTTACCAGAACCTGATGGACCGATTACAACCATTATATCGCTTTTTTCTATCGTGACATTGATACCCTTTAAGACTTCATTGTCACCAAAAATGTTTTTCAAGATTAATGACGTCTATCACTCTTTCTCAGGCTCCTTTCCATTAATTTAATACCAAGACTGATTAACAGTACCATTACAATATAAATCAGCGCCATAACCAGATATGGAATCATAAATTCATAGCTGTTGCTTCCAATATAGTTAAATGCAACATAAAGGTCAGTGGCACCAACAAAACTTACAACGGATGTTTCTTTTATTAAAGAAATAAATTCATTTCCCAGAGTCGGCAGAATATTTTTTACTGCCTGCGGAATGACAATTTTCTGCATGGTAGTTGCAAAACTCAGTCCCATGGCACGCCCGCCTTCCATCTGACCGGGGTCCACAGACATGATACCGCTTCGCATGATTTCTGAAATGTATGCGCCGCTGTTTAATCCAAATACCAGCATGGATACCTGAACGCCGCTCATATGCACATCCAGCAGAGGCATCATAACATAATAGAATAACAGCAGCTGGACCACCATAGGAGTTCCCCGGAAGAATCCGACATAAACGCTGCAAATTGCATCCAGAATCCGCGGCAGACGTTTATACTTCGGAATAACCCGGACTGTTGCAATCAACGTTCCAATGATAATACCGACAATCAGACCGATAATCGCAATCGTAACGGTATTTTTCAGACCTTCCAGAACCTTGACATAACCTCTGTTATCTATGAATATTTCTATGAATTTTTGTATTTTATTTGATAAATCTCCCATGAAATATCCTTTCCATCTTTACATGTATCAGGTAATTGCGAAACTATGAATCTTTCTTAATAGTTGTGCAGAATGCATGATGCCATAAGCAGGTGGTATGAGGTCGCCGGTACTTAGGCACCGTATTTTGGTGCCTTATGTACCGCTGCAGACCGAATCAAGTGCAAACGTCCTGCGTTGGCATACTTGCATTTGCACAACCAATACAAAAAATTTCCGCGTTTCGCAATTACCTGCTTACATGTATGAAGCAGCAAACTTACTGCATTGCATTGATAGCTGCTGTAATGCTGGCTGCAGGTGCAGAGTCAATAATTACATAGTTTACGTTGCCATTTAACAAATCCTGAACAGCGAGAGAGCCATTTTTTGTATCCGACGGATTCCATCTTAAAACCTGCAAATCCCCATTCTTCATCCCCTTCACAGTAGAACTGTCCGGTTGTACCTGTCTGGAAACCAACTTTAATGTCAGAAGTTTTTTCATTCAGAATCGCATTTACATCATCTGCTGTTTTGCAGGAGTCAAATTCTGTATCATCTGATGTTACAATCAGCTTCTGAGAAGCAGAATAGTAAGGGTCTGAGAAATTCACATATTCCTCACGGTCCGGTTTGATAGTAAGACCTGCCATGGCAATATCACATTTCTGCTGACCGACGGACAGACATACAGCTTCAAAATCCATATTCTGGATGACAAGTTCTTTTCCAAGTTTGTCGGCAAGCGCTTTTGCGATTTCCATATCAACTCCGTAGTAGCTTTCGCCCCTTTGTGTATTCATATGGCTCAAATGCTGCATTTGTTGCGACAACTAACTGGTCTTTGCTGTCGTCTAAAGCTGCGGATTCAACAGCAACCGGTGTACCGTCGCCGAAATAGTGATTACAGATTTCTTCAAACGTACCGTCTGATTTTATATCTGCAATAAAAGAATTTACTTCCTCTAACAATTCAGGCTGTGTTTTGTCAACACCGAAAGCATATTCTTCATCTGTAAGGTCAATATTAATCACCTTCGCTGTTTTTCTTGTTGGATGAACTGTTGTCATCGCTTTTGCTTCCGCATGCAGTTAAGGCAGCCATAGCCAGAACTGCGGACATTGTAATTGCTAAAAATTTTTTAAGTCTCATAATATATTCCTTCCTTTCTTACTTTTCTGAATAAATATACCATCCTATACTGAAAAATGCAATTCATACAGAAACAAAATGTGCATTTGTACAGCTATAAAAAAACGGAAATATTATACGCAACTTTTTGCTACAAGAACAAAAATCGACCGTTCAGAACAAAAAACTGGAAAAATGAAATATTCATGCTAAGATGAAATTATCGTACGAAATAACAACTGATGGCGCCTAAAAGAGAAAGGGAAAGTTCATGTTGTTTAGTTTTGAAATTTGGGAATGGCTTAAGAAATTTGTCGGCTGGGGAAAATAATATCAGGTCAGCAAATATTTGCCTGAACAAAATTAGGCAAAACATCTTACGGTAAAGCGTATGGTTTCAATTACATGAATGGTTCTGTTAAAAGGGGACTTTCCGGATGAAAAAAAGGGAAAACAGGAGTGGTGGTATCGTAATCTGTTTTATGGATTATTCCGAGGAAAAGTAAATGGAAGAACGTGCATATATGAAACGTACAAATAGTATATCTATCTTTAAGATGGTATGAAATATAAGACTGCAGAAATTGATGGGTGCATCAATTTACCAAAAAAGATAGTCCAATTTACGTTGGGCTATTTTTTTTTGTGTCTTTTTTGACGAATTATGTCGAAATTTACAACTTATTGTTGTAAATTGAAGAAAACATTTTATTATTTTTATTGGATATTTTGAATTTTAAAGTCAAAGGGATGTGACCAAAAGATGATGAATATCGTTATATGCGACGATGATAAGAATATAATTGAAGAAGTTGCCGCTGTATGCAAAGAATGTCTGTCAGAAAATGTGTCGATTTATGCATTTCAATCAGCGGAAAGCCTGCTGCAAAATCTGACGAATGAAGATTATGTAATTGATTTGTTCATTCTCGATATTGAAATGCCGGGGAAAAACGGTTTTTGGTTAAAACAGGAACTGGAACGGTATAGATATGGAAGCAGTATTATTTATCTGACCAGTCATGATGAACTGGTGCAGGATGCGTTTGGCAGATATGTGATTGGTTTTGTGGATAAAGTTAGTTTTCACAAAGATAAGAACAAGCTGATAGAGATACTGAAAAATTTCGAGGAGATGGAGCAGAAGCGGGAAGCCTTCATATATATCAGGGATGAAAGCGGTTCGTTTTATATTCAAAAAGACTGTATTATTATGGTTACGTCAGAACATGTCTATACCTATCTGAAATATGCAACCGGTAAGATTGTAGATGGACATATCATGATTGAAAATAAACTGGTTCGGAAATCGTTGCGGGAATGGGAATCGGAACTGGGCGACAATTTTCTTCGTGTAGGTAAAAAGCTGTATTGTGAATATGGATTATATTCTGCGGATAGACAGAACGATGTTGCTAAAAGATGGGACAACATTGAATATTCCGCGCGCAAATTTGAATAAATGTCAGGATAGTTATTTTGAATTTTGCAAAAGAAGGATGAAGTGGAAATAATATATGTTGAGATTAGTGCTGGTTAATATTTTGGAGTTAATGAAATATTTCATTATTTATTCCTTTTTATTAGGTGGAGAAAGATACAAAGGGAAAAGAAAATATGTCGGTATCATAATTCTTTTCGTAGGATTTGTATTAAGAAACATTTATTTTCAAAACAGATGATGCGGTAACATCCGTTATTTTCCTTTTTGTCGTGCTGTTTACAATATATGCAGGCAGAGTAAAAAATAAAATCTTATTTAATATATTGATTTTCATAACTGTTAATTATCTGGATACGATTATTTTCTCCATTTTAGGATATGTAATCAAAGGAAAAATATGGTGGTACTATATTTATGATTCCGGTTGGGCAGCAGTATATGAAAATCTGATTTCTGTTGCACTGATTCTGATTGCTTCGCTTTTGTATCGATGGAAAAAGCGAAAAAATTACCTTCTTTCGCCAATTGTAGTTTCCCAATATTTATTGTTATCTGGGACAATGCTTGGTCTCTATATTATTTTTGTCATAATGTTAATCGTAATGGCTTATGGACAGCCTGGAAATAAAAAACAGGTTGTACATCGTGATTAGTGTTGCCGCGGTACTTACCATTACTTGCATTATCGTGTTCTTTTTGTACTCAAATTATCTGAAAAAAACAAAATGATATTCATATCGAAAACCTGCAGTTGTACGATAAAGATACGGAATTACGGGCGGCATATTACGAACATATAAAATCGATGAACGATGATATGCGCAAGTACAGACATGATTTCAGACACCATGTTTCGACTATGGAGCGGTTAGTAGAAGAAGGGGAATATCTGGAATTGAAAGGCTATTTGAATCAATTATACAAACAGGACCTTGATTTGAAACAGAAAATGTCAGTCTATACGGGAAATTATATGGTTGATGCAGTGATAACCGGTATAGTGGAACAGAAAAAAATATGAAAATGTGGAATTCCAGTGCGTTGGGAAACTGCCGGAGAAATTGTATATTGAAGCTGTAGATATATGCGGCGTTCTGGCAAACGCGTTGGAAAATGCCATGGAAGCAAGTCTGGGCAGCAAGATAAAGCAATGTGTCAGCATGAAGACAGGCTGCTATGAAAATATAGTAACTTTCCAGATTAAGAATACATATGATAGTGAAAAATATGCGGAGTTGTCAAAAGGACAGTTTGCAACATCAAAAAATGAAGACGGTCATGGATATGGTATTTCAAATATGTACCGTATAGCGAAGCAGTATGCCGGAAGAATTGAATATACGGTAGAAAAAAAGATTGCGTAATCGTAGACATTTATTTACAGCAGAATGGTCCGGATGGAATGATGTGACCGTTCAGAACAAAAATCGACGTTTCAGAACAAATATCTTGCTTTTCCTGTATTATTTTGTATGCTTGATATATCGTACGAAATAAATTTATTGATATGCGCAATCAAAAGGAGAAATCTTATGAAATTAAAAAAAAAAAAAAAGATTTATTCTTTTAGCAGCCTGTATAGGTTGTTTTAGCAGCACGTTGATTGTATCTGCAGGTTCAAATAGCAGGTATGTTTATAATTCCCAGAATACGGTATGTGCATATTCAGAAGGAACATATAAAAAATGATAAATTGAATGTATATGCTGAGTGTTCATAGTGGCGTGGATGCAAAGGAGGTTACAGCTGCAAATCCGGGATATTATACATATAAACCGGGTGGTGGTACCGTATCTAAACATTACAATTATTATTGGGGCTATCCTGTCGATAATACGCATAACTTAAGCAAAGATTATGCAAGTGCAACGGTTTTTGTTACTATTGACGATACAACGAAGTCATATGCTGTATTTGAATAGGTAAATCAAAGAATACTCATGGGTGGATAACTGCAGGTATCCACCTTTTGAATACAAAGAGGGAATTATGATAAAGATTACAAGGGACAAATTTATTTTTCTATTAACGCTTGTGGGTATGAGTCTGTCGTTGGCGGTTATCTTTAATGGCTTTCAACTGATTAATAACTGGATTGCAAAAATGGAATCCATAGAGGGTACGCAAAATACACCTCATATATAAAAAATTTATTCCACAACAGGTATGAATCGGTATGATGACTATGATATGTCAGAATATTACGAAATTAGTGAAACAAGCAGAAAACAGCACAAGTGAGATTATTCAGCATGTCAATCAAATTGACTGCAATGCAGTAATTGTCGATGGTTATGCAATAATCGGAGATAACACAAGAGATACGGAAACAGTGCAGATTGTGGTTTCTTATGATGGAACCTGGAACCGGGTTTTGACAGAAGGCAGATATCCAACTCTGGCAGAATGGAACTCGGACAATATATATCTTGTTGCGGGGAGCGGATGGCAGGATGATGTATATACGGATAAAGACGGTGATAAAAGTCTGCTGTTGGAAGGACAGGATTGTAAGGTGCTTGGCTGGCTGGATTCTTTTGGCGATGAAACAGACAAAACGATTTTGATATTTGCATCTTTGGAAGCGCTTGAGTCCAATGATGCTCTTTTTAGCCGAATCAGTGATACAATGACACTTTCTGATGCAAGCTATACCTCGTTTGCGATTGAATTGTTAGACGAGAATACGCCGGTTGATGGGATAGCGGATAATCTGATTGAAACGTTCGCTTCCTCGGGCGCTTATTATGGGGTGAAAAGTGATGACTATGATGATGATATGAATTTATATTTATATTATCAGATAAAGCTTCTGATATTAATTCTTTTATATGTGGTTGGAATTGTAAATTGCATTATGATTGCCCGGGTATGGTTTGTCAGACAGCGAAGAGACATTGCGATTATGAAAACCATAGGAATTCCGGATAGCCGGATTGTTGGCTGGCAGGTGATAAAGATGCTGCTGATGATGGGTATTTCCTGTGTGACAGCCATGATAATAAATGTGATTTATATATGGTTTACAGAGAACCGATTCAACCTTGCAGTCAGCAGTTATAGTATTTTGTATCTGGCAGTATCGGTTGTGATTATGCTTGCAGTGATGCTGTTTCCGTTATTTCGGCTGTTAGACCGCTTGGTGCCGGCACATGAATTGGAGGGCTGATTATGAAATTAAGAAATGTTTTGCGATTGGCGGCAGATAAATGTTATGGCGCATATCGGACAGCTAATTGGCAATACGGTGATGGCTATGGTATTGCTTTTGCTGATTGCAGTGCTTGTAATTGTTCATGGCGTTACGTCAAATATCCGCAGGTCATTAGAAAAGTCGGGGTTAAAATATATTGATAATCTTGGGTATCTGATAGCGGATGATGAACTTCCGGAAAATGCGCTTGAGATTGTGACCGGGATAGAAGGTGTAGAAGCTGCAACATATGCTTGGAATACTGGGCATTTGTCTTTAGATTCTGGACTTAATGAAATACGAAAAATACAGAATGGAAATTGGGTATTTGTAGATTCGGAATATGGGAATCGTATAGAACTTGAAATAATAGAGGCGGATTATTCGATATCACAGCTTTGGGAGATGGAGCTTAGTGAAGGAACATTGCCGGAAGAACTGGAGTTGGACGAGACAAAGACGCCAATCTATCTGGGATACCAATATAAAGACCGGATTGCTGTAGGAACGGAATATGAAAGCAACATAGAGGATACGACATATGTCGTTGCTGGTATTTTAAAAAAGGGACAGACTATGCCTTTGGAAAAGCTTGGACGCGATTAGTAAATATGATATAACGGAAGCACATCCATTGGATTACGGTGTCATCGAGATGGCTAAAATTGTAAGAATTCATAGCGATAGTCTATATTTCGGAATAAAAGATGGCGTTTCCTTTACAAAGGTAAAACGGAAGATTATGCAGAAACTGATAGAAGCCGGCTGCGGTGAGGTGGACGTTATCAATATTGGTTCTATTATTGCAAGCGAGGAAAAAAGCAGTAAGTCAATGAATTCCAATATTATTCAGTTAATTGTTCTGGTGGGATTTACCTATTGCATTGTCTTAATCTGCTTTCAGATATTAGGTTTTATCAGCAGACAGCGGGATTATGGGATTATGCTGGCGGAGGGATTTTCTACTCAAAACATAAAACAGATGATTTTGTTTGAAAATATTTTAAAATTCTTTTCTTGCTTATTCGGCTTCCATGCTTGCTGCATGGTGGCTGGTTCTGTATTATTTTGACCCGGATTATTGGAGTCAGATGGCATTCCGAAGTATATATTGGGAAATGGTTGCGCCAATACTAGCAGGCGTAAGTATCTTGTTTGTGATACTGGCAACGATTTGTCCGTTGCTTCAGTTCAACAGATGTTCACCGGTTGAATTAATGGGAAAAGGGAGTGAATAAAAATGATAAAGTTAGAAAACATAACAAAAAAAAATATGAAAACAGGGAACTCCCGGCGCTCGATAGGGTATCCCTGGATATACAGGATGGAGAATACATATCCATTATGGGAAAATCGGGTTCCGTAAAAAGTACGTTGTTAAATATTATTGGAACCATGGATTATGCGACAGAGGGAGAATACTACTACAATGATATTGCTGTGCATGAACTGAGCAAAAAAGAAACGCATGCTTTCCGGCGGGAACATGTAGGCTTTGTTTTTCAGAATTTATTCACTGATGCGGCAGTATACTGTCTATGAAAATGTAGAACTTCCGCTTATTGCCAGAAATGTACCGAAGAAAGAACGAAAGAAGATAATCCATGAAATGCTTGAATTTGTTGGAATTTCGGATTTGGAAAATAAAAAGACCACTCAAATATCAGGAGGCGAGCAGCAGCGCTGTGCAATTGCCAGACTGATGGCGTCAGGAGGGGGATATTATTTTTGGCGGACGAACCGACAGGAGCGTTGGATTATGATACGGGAATGGCAATTATGGAGCTGTTAGAAAATATAAACAAACAGGGAAAGACATTAATTGTTATAACCCATGACAGAGAAATCGGAAGTCGGGCGGACCGTACAATTTGGCTCGTGGATGGAAAGATTGTGGAGGGAACAAAATGAGCGGAAAAAAGTGGTGGTATTTGCTTTGCCTTGTCGTCTGCATGTTAAGCCTGACATCTTGCGGAAAAGACGACCAGGAAGATGTATCATATGTAGATTACAGAAGCGCATATTTTAAATATTCCCGACAGCTATGTTGACACAATGGATGTAAATGGTGTAAAAGTAGAGATGAATATAGAGGGAGTTGAATATCCGGAAAATACAGATTTTAAAGAAGCTGTTTATCAGACCATTTCCTATACAGATGCGCAGAAGCAGGCGATTGTTGAAGCAGTATTTGATAAAGACAAAGGAATTTATGAAAGTCTGCTGGAAATAGATTATAGAAATATGTGCAAAGAAGATTTGCAGACGGTCAAAGGATATGAGGAAAAAAAAGAGGGAATATTTTTTGTCTGAGGAAGGAAACAGCATCGGAGTTTCCGGATGCGATGAAAAAATTGGCGGAGATAGACGCTTGCATGGCATCTGCACCGGAAGAAAGAACGAAGATTACAGATTATAGCGGAAATAAATTTGTCGGTTATATTGGTGATCGTTTATTTCTATTGACATTTGTTGAAAAAAAATGGATGCCTGCAGGAGATAAAATTAAGTAATTATCTGGGAAATGCAGGGGCGTATATGTACCGTCCTTCCACAGAAGGAGCATATGCGTTTCAAGTTTTTCTGGAAAATGGTTTTGAAACAGAAGCCGAACTTCAGAGGGAAAATAAGGAAAACGGAGTGGAAATGGAGAATGCATGTACAAAAAGACATTGACACAGCAAGAGATGAAGCAATTGCGTTTTTGTTAGAGGCATGTGATATAACAGATGTTGATTTGGCAGAGGAATATTCATTAGGCTGGAATTATTGGGGAACAGATATCCAGACAGAATATGACGGATACTGTTTTCAATTTACAAGAACCGTTGGAAGCAGCCGAACCTTTCTTGCATCGATGGAGTTATTTACGATGGACTGGAAATACACGTCAGAATACTTTACAGTATGTGTGGATGATAATGGCATTGTAAATGCAGAACTCCAATATAGAGGAACTAAAATAGAAGAAACGGATATTACATTAAAGAATTTTGATGAAATCACAGAGATGTGCTGGCAGAACGATGCAGTACATTTTATAATGGACATCCGGAACTGCAGCTTCCGGCAGCCTTTAATTTTATGGAACTTCAGTATATGCTTGTCTGGGATTCCGATAATGTGGATACTTATTCGTATAAACCAGTATGGCTGATTGCTTATTATGATGAACTGGATTATTGTTATGCGTATAATGACTTCTATTTTCCGAGTGCATTGATAATTCTTGACGCGGAAACAGGTGAGATTGTAGACTATCAGGAAACCCCGCCGATAGAGCGGACAGAATAAATATCCGATAAGGATAATTGCGAAACTATGAATTTTTCATAATGGTTGTGCAGAATGCATACTTACATTTGCACAGCCAATACAAAGATTTCTGCGTTTCGCAATTATCTGATATCCGATAAAGAAAAAGGAGAGAAACAATGGAAACACAGTTTTCCCGAACAGAGTTGCTGCTCGGCAAAGAAGCGATGGACAAATTAAAAAAAAGCAAGGGGTGGCAGTCTTTGGTATTGGAGGAGTCGGCGGATATGTGTGTGAGGCGTTGGTGCGCAGCGGCGTAGGCGCGTTTGATTTGATTGATAATGATAAAGTCAGTCTGTCAAATCTGAACCGGCAGATTATAGCGACAAGAAAAACCATTGGAAAATACAAAACGGATGTGATGAAAGAGAGAATTCTCGATATTAATCCGAACGCTGAGGTGACGGTTCATCCATGTTTCTTTCTGCCGGAAAATGCGGGGAGTTTCCATTTGATACATATGACTATGTTGTTGATGCTGTAGATACGGTAACAGCAAAAATTGAGCTGGTGCTTCAGGCAAAGGAAAAAAGGGGGTGCCGATTATCAGCAGCATGGGAGCCGGAAATAAACTGGATGGAAGTTTGTTTCAGGTGGCAGATATTTATAAGACAAAAGTGTGTCCGCTGGCGAAAGTGATGCGCCGGGAATTGAAAAAGCGGGGCGTAAAAGAATTAAAGGTTGTTTATTCCCAGAGGAACAGCCAATCGTACCGCATCTGGATATCGAGGAAAGCCGCATATCCGTGGATGGAGATGCTTCAGATATACAGCAGGATGCCAGACGACGGAGCGTTCCGGGTAGCGTGGCGTTTGTACCGTCAGTCGCCGGATTGCTGATAGCCGGTGAAGTAGTAAAAAAGATTTATGCGCGAGGTCTTACAAATGAAAAAGCAGACAAATCAGAAATTCATTGTTACTAGTTTTAACAGCGTTTATTTGGGGAACAGCGTTTGTTGCGCAGAGTAAGGGCGGAAATGCGGTCGGACCATTTTCGTTTAATTGTATCCGTTCCCTGATAGGCAGCATAGTGCTGATTCCGGTTATCGGTATACTGGATAAATGGAATCCATCGGATAAAAAAACCGAAAAATGCAGCCGACAGGAAGCAGCTTATGTGTGGTGGAATCTGCTGTGGTGCAGCACTGTTTTTTTTTTGCAAGTTCGGCACAACAGCTTGGAATATATTTGGGAAACATCCGCCGGAAAGGCGGGTTTTTTAACCGCATGTTATATTCTTCTTGTTCCGGTGTTGGGACTGTTTTTAAAGAAAAAATGCGGCTGGAATATTTGGGTTGGAATGGGAATTACTGTGATAGGACTGTATCTGTTATGTATGACAGATACGCTCAGCTTTCAGTTAAGCGACAGTATTGTTTTGCTTTGTGCATTTCTGTTTGCAATTCATATTTTGATTATTGATTATTTTTCACCATTGGTTGATGGCGTCCGGATGTCCTGCATCCAGTTTCTGGTATGCGGTATCCTCAGTGCAATTCCAATGTTTTTTTTGATATGGGGCATTCATTTGCAGGAATTCGGGCATGGCTTCCGAATCTTCAGACATTTGATGCGTGGCTCCCAATTTTGTATGCAGGCGTTTTGTCCTGCGGTGTAGGCTATACGCTCCAGATTGTGGGGCAGAATGGGCTGAATCCAACAGTTGCGTCTATGCTTATGAGTCTGGAATCTGTTTTTTTCTGTTCTTGCAGGCTGGCTGCTGCTTGAAGAAACAATGGGAGCCAGACAGTTGCTTGGATGTGCGCTCATTTTTGCGGCTATCATACTTGCACAAATGCCGATAGACCGCAAAAAGAAACGCAAATTAGAGAAATAAATTTATTTTTTCTTTTTCTTTCTTTGGATTGAAACGCTTTTTAATCGAGTATTTTTTTCTAAGGATTCTTCAAAGATTTCACGCATCGGTCTTGCATCCTTTAAAGCAAGGAAGAAATGCGATTTTGTCTTTGCGGCGTTCGCTTTCTTCCAGCAGATGCTGTTTGAACGCGTCAATTTTTACGACAATCTCATATTCTTCTGCCAGTTTGCGGATTTTTACAACAACATTGAAAGAGTAAATAATGTCAATCACGAATATACCATAGAAAAATCCGATAAAAAAGGAAAATGCCAGATTCCTTGATAACCAGTCAAGCGCAGATCAAACATGCGGGTGTATCAGAAGATAATAGACTGCACCAAGAACTGCCCAGAAAAAGGAAAACAGCGGGCAGATAATGCCCTGAATATTTCCAAAACGGTCGGAATAATCCCATAACTTTACATTCATGCCTTTAATAAAAATCAAACCAGTGATATATTCAATCAGCGTCATTGCAATTGCCATAAAAAGAAAACAGGACGACTTTTTTCAGTAATCGGGTGATTATCCAGAGACGATAAATTTACAGAGGCTAACAGGTACAAAATCCAGAGTCCGGAACCGTAGAGCGGCAGATACGGACCTGCGAGAAATCCCGGATTTACCCATTTTTTAGACTCCCTTCCACTTGGGGAACAGAATCGTCTGAAAAATAATTCAATCACCCAGCCGGTCAGACTTCCAACGAAAAAATAAAAACAGTAATACTAATGCCTTGTTCATGTTCATAACCTCCAACATTAAAACAGTCCAAAGGACTGTCGAACGTGTTCGTTTTTTTTAAATAAAATGTATTTTCAGAGTTTCATTATAAAGTTTCATACTATGAAATTCAACAAAATTTCAAAAAAAGTAATAAAAAATAAATTTTATAAAAATAATAAAAAATAAAGACAAAAAAGAGATGGGAAAATGAAGAAAAAAATATCAAAGAATATGATAATTAGATGATATATAAGATATTGGATGATATATATTATATTGGAAGATAACTCCGAAGGAAGAATCATAGGATTAAAAAACCCCTGTCAGGAACGTGTTCTGACAGGGGCAGTTTATTATATAGTTATCGCATAATAATGAAAGCGCTGTAAGCAACATAGCAGAGAACGCAGACCAGACCTTCTATATGACCAGTCTTTTTTTGTTCGTCATTGCAAATATTGTCATCATGATACAGATTCCTATCAATATAAACGTATCGACAATCAGGTCCTTCTCGACTGTAATCGGGGCAAGTGTTGAAGCAATTCCCAGAATAAAGAAAATATTGAAAATGCAGGAGCCTACCGCGTTGCCAAGTGCAATGCCTGGAATCACCTTTTTGGCAGCGGTTAAAGACGTTACCAGTTCAGGAAGCGATGTTCCGATTGCAACAATGGTTAAAGCAATCAGTGTGTCGCTCATTCCCCATGCTGCTGCAATGAGTTTCGCATTATTGACAACCAGATTACCGCCAAGGATGATGGCGGCGAGTCCTGCGGCAATAAAAAGCAAGCTTTTTGGTACGGACATGATTTTTGTTGGTTCGCTTTCCGCTTTATTTTTCAGAGCGCTTTTTACGACAACAAACAGATAAAGAACCATGCCGCAAAGAAGCAGAATTCCCTCATACCGCTGAATTTTTCCATCGGCGATGAGTAACAAAAAAAGCAGAGCGGAAACTGCGATATTCCACCACATATCACGCTTGATGATTTCTGTTGGTGAGACTACGCCAAAAAATTAAAGCACAAATTCCAATAACTGCAACGAGGTTAAAAAATGTTGGAACCAAGGATATTTCCCAGAGATATGTCACTGTTTCCAGCCAATCCTGCTGTGATACTGACAGCAGCTTCCGGCGCGCTGGTTCCCATTGAAACAATTGTAAGACCAATAATAACAGAAGGAATTTTCAAAATTCCGGCAAGCGAGGAAGAACCATCGACAAAGAAATCGGCTCCTTTAATTAACAGTATAAAGCCGACAATCAGCAGTAAATACATCATATTCATGACCTCCATTCAAAAATCAAATCCTGCAAGTTACCAAAGTATTCTGAAAGCGCTGCGGTCAGCAACTTTTTCAGGTGAAACAAATTGTAACATAGGACCGGAGAATGTCAATAAGAAATACTGCACTATTTTAAACGATTTCGATTGAATAAAGGGACGAAAAAAAAACAGATATCATGGTAATCTTTCTCAATATAAGGTATAATGAACGAAAGCATGAACGAAAGCATGAACGCAGTTTGCTTCAAAGGAAAGCGACTGACTGCTTGCGTGCAGGCGCTTCCTTTGAGCAGACTATGTGAGTGCAACGAACAACCGAGAAACCGAAGGTTGCGAGGTGAGCGTTCATGCGAAAGGCAAGAACAGAGTAACGGGAACTAGAGCCTGCATGTAGGCAAGGCGATTCAAGAAGCAGACTATGTGAGTGCAACGAACACCGAAAAAACGAAGTTTTTGAGGTGGCGTTCATGCGCGAGGTAAGAACAGAGTAGCAGGAACCAGGGCCTGCATGCAGGCAAGGCGATTCCAGGAGCAGACTATGTGAGTGCAACGAACACCGAAAAAACGAAGTTTTTGAGGTGGCGTTCATGCGAGAGGTAAGAGCAATGCGCGTTCATGCGCGAGGTAAGAGAGACGTAACGGATACTGCCTGCATGCAACTAACTTTACAGGATGGAAAGGATTTTATATATGGATGTAAATCGTGTTTTTAGATGAATATGACAATATGTTTGGAAAACATTCATTAGAAGAAATAGAAACATTTTTAACAGTAAAAGTAAGAGAAGCCGAAACGGAGCCGGATGCATTTTCCGGAATTGACGCTGCTCAATGAAATGGTGGGATTTTACCGGGATACAAGCCAGATGGAAAAGGGACTGGACTGCTGCAAAAAAACGATTGCGCTGTCAGAGAAACTTGGCTTGCAGGGAACGGTAGAATATGCGACGTCATTATTAAATGTTGCAAATGCATACCGTGCATTTGGACTGTATCAGGAATCGTTAAGCCTGCACCAGCAGGTATATGATATTTATAAGGAAAAACTTCCGGAACGCGATTTTTCGTTCGCAAGTCTGTTTAACAACTGGAGCCTTCTTTATCAGGAAATGGGCGAGTTTGAACATGCGGCAGAAATGCTGAAAAAAGGCAATGGCGGTAGTAGACTCGTATCCGGAAGCTGTTATGCAGCAGGCAACGACAAGGAGTAACCTCGCCGCTACATTATTGCGGTTGAGTCAAATGAAACCGCAGGCAGATGCGATTTATCAGGATGCAATGCGGTATCTGCAGGAAGCGTTGGAAATTTATGAGAGAAAGACGGAGGCAGGGATTTTCATTACAGCGCAGCGCTTTCTGCAATGGGAGATGCCTGCTATCTGAAGGCACGATATGAAGAAGCGGCAGAGTATTACAGGCGCGCGCTGCAGGAATTGGAGAAACATGTAGGAAAGACGGAAGCGTATCATAGAGTGGAGGAGAATTACAAACTGGCTTGTAAGAAAGCTGCGGAAGGAAAAGAACAGAGCGGCGCCGGTTTTCAAACGAATCTGGAGCGCTGCAAAGCGTTTTATATCGAATATGGAAAACCGTTTCTTCAGGAGAAGTTTGGCGCATATGAAAAACGAATTGCGGTCGGACTTGTCGGAGAAGGTTCGGATTGCTTTGGATTTGATGATGCGGTTTCCATGGACCATGATTACGGAATCGGATTTTGCATGTGGCTTATCAAGGAAGATTATGATAAAATTGGTGAGAAACTTCAACAGGAATATGAAACACTGCTTTCGGATTCTGCAGAAGAATTTTTGAAACGCCCATGGGGAAGGAAAAATATCCAGTTTTCAAAACAGATGTTTCTGGATAAACGCCGGGGCGTATTTGAGATTGAAGCTTTCTATGAAACACTTTTAGATGCTCCGCTTTCCAGTTGGGAAACACAGCCGGAGGACAAACTTGCGGCAACGATAAATGGTGAAGTATTCCGGGATGAACTTGGAGCATTTACCGGGATACGCAAAAAATAGAAGGATATTATTCCGACAACGTATGGCGGATGCGGCTGGCGCAGGAACTGCACTATTTTTCACAGTATGCCCAGAGCAATTACACGAGGATGATGGCAAGAAAGGATGTTGTGACAGCGGCTGTCTGTGTTGGAAAAGGATTGGAGAGCGCAATGAAAATTGCGTATCTTTTAAATCGGCAGTATGCGCCATATTACAAATGGATGCGCAAGGGACTGGAGCGGTGCGGCCGGTTGCAGGAACTGCTTCCGGTTATAGATGAACTGGCGGTTACCGGCAGTCAGGCAAAAAACGTATGGAAAACGATTTCCTACAGACCGGATGTCATTTATACCGAAGACCGGATTGTCTTTTTTTTATTTGAAAAAGCGGCAGACATTATTTTAAAAAGAATTGAACCGGCAAAATCTTGTGGAAATAAAAACTACATTTTTGGAGCAATATTGCGGTGAACTTATCAGCCGGATAGGAGGTAAACGTGCGATGACGAGGGAAGAATTAATTGATGCGATTGTACTGCATGAATGGCAGCAGTTTGACAAGGTGAAAAATGAAGGAGGCAGGGCAGATTGTCAGGATGACTGGAATACATTTTCAATTATGAGAAAAAAGCCAGTACCGTACATGGCCGGACGAATTGCTTGCAAGCTATTATGATGATTTGCTGCAGGCAGAGGAAAAAGGCTGGAATCTGATTATGGAGAAATATGCGAGAATGATGGAAAGCACCGCGTGGGAGCAGTATCAGGAATTAAAGAAAGACCTGCCGGAGCGAAGTGAAAAACGTCTGGCAATTCAGGAAGAAATTATCAAAATTCAGGTTGGCTGGATGGAAGAATTTGCAAAAAGAAATATCCGAAGCTGGCTGGAAATGCCAGAAGTATTCATACATCCGAAGACAGTGCATATAACACTTCCTATGAAACATATCTGCGGGGCGAACTTGGAACCTATTCGAGCAGACGTTATTATTATATGGAAAGTTTATTGCAGACATTGCCAGTCGGTCTGGAAATCTCGCAGCTATGATTATGGGAGAAACGGTTCATTTGTATGGGTATGCGTCCATGGAAGAAGCCGAACAGAAAAATGTAGATATGGATTTAAAATATTAGATAATTGCAAATGCATTGAGAAAGATTTTAAGGATGTGCAAATGCTGATAAAAAGAAATTACAAAGGAGAATACTGCCATGAATATAAAAAGAAATGCAGGAAGAAATCATAAAAAGAAAGAAAGAAAAGGATATTTGCATTTTGGCACATGCTTATCAGAGTCATGATATCTGGGCGGAAGTTGCTGATTATGTAGGGGATTCTTTTGGACTTGCACAGAAAGCCGCAGAGGCGCCTCAAAAAGACGGTAGTTATGTGCGGCGTCCGGTTTATGGCGGAAACCGTAAAACTGCTGTCGCCGGAAAAGACCGTTATTCTTCCGGAGCCGGACGCCGGATGCCCAATGGCGGAGCAGATTGATTACGACATGCTTGTGGCGCTGCGCGAGCAAAATCCAGGAGTATAAGGTTGTTGCATATGTGAATACAACAACGGATATAAAGACATTAAGCGATGTCTGCGTTACTTCATCTTCCGCAGTAAAGATTGTAAAAAAATATGAAAGAGAAAGATATTTTGTTTATTCCGGACGGAAATCTGGGAGCATGGGTAAAAACAGGTGCCGGAGAAAAATATTAAACTTGTGTCTGGCGGATGCCCAACGCATGTAAGAGTTACGGTGAACGATGTTGAGAAGGCAAAAGCCGCGCATCCGGATGCTTTGCTTCTTGTTCACCCGGAATGTCTGCCGGAGGTAACTGCGCTTGCCGATTATGCAGGCAGCACGACCGGCATTATGGATTATTCTGAAAAGAGTGATGCAAAAAAGAATTTATCATTGGTACGGAAAACAGTATTGTATCGCATCTTCAGCTTGCACATCCGGATAAGCTGTTTTATCCACTTTCCAAGGATTGTGTATGCCACAATATGAAACTGACGACATTGGGTGATATTTATAATTGCGTTGTAAATGGAGAAGGAGAATCTATTGTGCTGACGCAGGAAGTCATGAAAAAAAGCAAAGAAAAAGTATTGATGCAATGCTGGAGCTTGGTTAAAAAATTGACGAAAAAAAGACTGTATTTGCAATCTGGCATCTGGCTTGCCATAATTGGAATTACAACAAGGTCAGATTGGCTATAAAAAAATATTAACAATTGAGTATTTTAATATAGTCAGATGGGCTTATAATAGGCTTTGACAATATCTGAACATGAGATGCAGATAAAAATGGCGTATCAGATAGTGAAAGAAAAGCAGGATAAAGGAGTAGCAATTATGGCAAACAGACAGTATGAATTAAACAAGGAACTGGCACAGATGTTAAAGGGCGGCGTTATTATGGATGTAACGACACCGGAGCAGGCAAAAATTGCGGAAGCAGCAGGTGCATGTGCGGTTATGGCGCTGGAGCGTATTCCGGCAGATATCCGGGCAGCAGGCGGTGTATCAAGAATGAGCGACCCTAAGATGATTCAGGGAATTCAGGAAGCGGTATCCATTCCGGTTATGGCAAAATGCCGTATCGGACATTTTGTAGAAGCGCAGATTCTGGAAGCAATCGAGATTGATTATATTGATGAAAGTGAAGTACTTTCACCGGCAGATGATGTATATCATATTGATAAAAAACAGTTCAAAGTTCCATTTGTATGTGGAGCAAAAGACCTTGGCGAGGCGCTTCGCAGAATTAACGAAGGCGCTTCTATGATTCGTACAAAAGGCGAGCCTGGTACCGGTGATGTTGTTCAGGCTGTCAGACATATGAGAATGATGAACAAGGAAATCGCGCGTATTTCATCCATGCGTGAAGATGAATTATATGATGCAGCAAAAGTGCTTCAGGTTCCATATGACCTTGTGTTATATGTACATGAAAACAAGCGCCTTCCGGTTGTAAATTTTGCGGCAGGCGGTGTAGCAACACCAGCAGATGCAGCGCTTATGATGCAGCTTGGAGCAGAAGGTGTGTTTGTTGGTTCCGGTATTTTTAAATCAGGAAATCCTAAGAAGAGAGCAGCAGCTATAGTAAAAGCTGTAACAAACTTTAACGATGCAAAAATCCTTGCTGAATTATCAGAAGACTTAGGCGAAGCCATGGTTGGAATAAATGAGCAGGAAATTGAACTTCTTATGGCTGAGCGCGGCAAGTAAAAAGAAAACAGCTTTAAACAGGACAAATGCATGAAAGGATGAACAGGCACATGAAGATAGCAGTAGCAGCAGTTCAGGGCGCTTTTATTGAGCATGAAAAAATGCTGGAACGCCTTGGAGCGGAAACCATCGAACTTAGACAGAAAAGTGATTTGGAGCAGGATTTTGACGGAATCGTATTACCGGGTGGAGAAAGTACGGTACAGGGAAAACTTTTAAAAGAACTTGAATGTACGATGAGTTAAAGGAAAAAATTGAATCCGGTATGCCGGTCCTTGCGACATGCGCCGGGATGATTCTTCTTGCGCAGGAACTTTCCAATGATGAGAAACGCCATTTTGGCACATTGCCCGTCTGCGTAAAACGAAACGCTTATGGCAGACAGCTTGGCAGTTTCCATTATGATGGCGAAATAAAGGGACTTGGTACTTTTCCGATGGAATTTATCCGCGCGCCATATGTTGAGAGCGTAAAAACCGGGCGTCGATGTGCTTGCAGAAGTAGAAGGCAATATTGTAGCTGTAAAATACAACAATCAGCTTGCATTTGCATTTCATCCCGAATTATCGGATTTTGACACAAGAATCCATGAGATGTTCCTTGATATGATAGCAAAATAATCGTATCCCAAGTACGATGCAGAAGCGTTTATATCAATGAAAAAATAAAATTTTTAACATTCCAATACAGACAAGGGGCTGTTACACTAAGTTCAGTAATTAGTGGGCAGCTCCTTGTTTTGTGAAAAAAAAAATCAGGAAATTTCTATTTGCATAATGCTGTCTGCTCTCCTATAATATTTATCAGGAAAATACGGAGGACAGACATGCTTACCTATGCGTTGGAAAATCGGGGAACCGATACATTATATGAGTATTTATACAAACAGATAAAGAAGGACATTCTTTCCAAAAAGCTTGTGGCAGGTGAAAAAGCTTCCATCCAAAAAGAATGCTTGCAAAAATCTGAATGTCAGTACGATTACAATTGAAAATGCATACAGCCAGCTTGCGGCAGAAGGCGATATCTATTCCATCCCGAAAAGCGGCTTTTATGTAACGGACATTTCTTCTGATTTTTTATAGAGCCGCAGCCGCCAAAGACTGTAAAGCAGCATGAAATGCGGGAAGAAAAGAAGAATGCCTATTTTGCTGATTTTGTCAGCAATTCAACAGCAGAGAATGCATTTCCATTCAGCATATGGACAAAACTGATAAAAGAAGTTATGGCGGAAAACAGCAAAGAACTGTTGTCCAGGTCCCCGTCAAATGGAGTCTATGCGCTTCGGGAAGCGATTGCCGGATATCTGTATCAGTTCAGGGGATGGATGTTGAACCGGAACGGATTATTATTGGAGCAGGAACCGAGTATTTGTATGGTCTGATTATACAGCTTCTTGGCTACGACAGATGTTATGCGGTAGAAGACCCCGGATATCAGAAGATATCCAGAATATATGAGGCACAGAATGTAACGTGCAAATTTGTTGCGATGGATGAAAGCGGAATCAATATCGAAGCGTTGGAGCAGTCCGGCGCGGATATTCTGCATATTTCTCCGGCGCATCATTTTCCAACCGGACTTGTAACGCCAATCAGCAGACGCTATGAACTGCTTTCGTGGGCGTCAAGGCAGGAGGAACGTTATATAATAGAAGATGAATATGACAGCGAATTCCGGTTAGTTGGAAAACCGGTTCCGACACTGGAGAGTATTGATGTAGGGGAAAATGTTATCTATATTAATACATTTTCCAAAAAGTCTGTCTTCTACAATTCGTATCAGCTATATGGTATTGCCGGAAAGTCTGATGAAACGATATAATGAAAAGCTCAGTTTTTATGCCTGCACAGTGTCCAATATCGAACAGTATACGCTGGCGCGTTTTATAAAAAGAAGGATGGCTGGAGAAACATATTAACCGGATGCGGAATTATTACAGAGAACAGCGGGACAGAATTCTTGCCTGCATTCGAAAACATATCAATCCGGAAAAATACGAATTCGCGAGGAAAATTCAGGACTGCATTTCCTATTGGAGATTGACACAAAATACAGCGATGAGCGGCTTCGCGCAAAAAATGCCGAAGCAAATGGCATTCACATTTCATTTTTGAGCCAGTATTACAGAAACCCGGAAAATGCCAGACATCATACGCTGATAATAAATTATTCCGGCATTGTTGCCGAGGATATTGAAGAAGCGGTGAAACGACTGGTGGCGAGTATACAATAAAAAAAAAAAAGAAGGAGATAGTATGAAAATTTCATTTGATGCAATTGGAGAAACAGAGATAAAAGAGTTTAAAGGCGGAAAGGGCGCTTTTTTGGTTCATATGTTTAGCGACCAGAACAATAAAAAATCATGAAAGGTAAATTGCAGCCGGGTTCTTCTATCGGTATGCATACGCATGAAACAAACAGCGAAATTGTCTATATTCTTTCCGGTGTTGGAACAATGGAGTTCGAGGATACGAAAGAAAAATTGTATCCGGGCGACTGCCATTATTGCCCGCAGGGAGCTACGCACAGCCTTATAAATGAGGGAGAGGAAGATTTGATTTTCTTTTGCAGTTGTGCCGGAACATGAGAATTAGAAAATTTTAATAGTTCGAGTGTGGAATTATGTCGAACTATTTCGAGTGCTTTTTGTTGTAATTTGTAGAACAGTGTAGGATAATAAAAAAGAAAAAGGATTTTATAAGCTGACAGAAAAATTTAAGACATAAAATAAGATATAAATTGGCTGATATGGCCAATTTATATAAAAGAGGACTCTGATACAATTTGGAAGAGCGCATCAGAGTCCGAAGCATTATATACTTGCGAAAAGTATATAGGGTAAGTATATCTCTTTTTCGCAAGTATGTAAACCATCAAATAAGGGAAAGGAGGGTAAGAAAGACGTCTGATTGCTAACAGATTAATGATTTATTTTGCGAATTAGAGGTAGAAATGAAAGAGTTAAGTTTAAAAATGAAACGTTTATTCTGCTTAGCAGTAATGGCATTGTGTATATTGACACCTATTACAGCAAAAAGCAGTTGGCAATTTATCGAGTACAACAAAAATCAAAGTATGGAATTTCAATTACAGGTAATGCAAGTTATACATATCGCTTAAAAAAGATGAGATATATGCCTATGTTGCATTGGGCGGAAAGAATAAGAACGATGCAACAAGTGCATCACTTACTGGATTGAAAATAACTCCAAATAAAAAAGGGAGCTGCTTATAAGTTACATGTTTATAAGGGAAAAAGGAGCAATTCATTAACAAAGAAAATTGATACAAAAAATAGTTATATAACTATTGACTTTTCAATTGGTAATGAAGTTGTAGGTACTTATAAATTATACGGTAAATAAAAAATTTTTTAATTAGAAAAAGGGCTGTGTATTTTGGAAAGATAGTAATGATATACTGTGCAGCAAAAAGAACAAAATGCACAGCTTGAAAAGATAGAAGATTTTATTATAAAAAAAGAAGAAAAAGAATATTTGATAATGAACGAAAAATGGGGGGTAAAGTATGAAAGAACGACACAAGATAAAAATTGCAAATGATAATTTGTTGCGTAATGGAAGACAAATGAGGACAGGCATTATATTGTATGCGTTTCTGATAGTATTGTTGATAGTAACGTTATTGTTGAATGGGAGCACAGGACATTTTTATAATAGAACAAGCAAGGTTTTTCAGAAGGAATTATCAGATATAGGATATGTTCAGTATGAGTCGGGAACAATTAGTGATGGTGAAAAACAGAGAGAGTATATTGAAAGAATAAATCAGATTGAATGTATAGAAAATGTGGGTTATTGGGAAATAAGTGGTATTTGGTTGGAGCAATTTGCTCCAGCAATAAAAAAGCAGTATTCAGAAAATAGCAGAAATACAGGGAGAACATAAATTAGAAAAAGATGAATTGCGTTCTGCTGAAGATTATATAGAAACGATATTAATGAATGCAAATGCCTGGGGATTATTTGAGTTTCAATTATCAGAAGGCATGGAACCGCAAAGACAATTTGAAACGTATGGAGATGATGTTTCTCTTCTATATTTAGGGAGTAAATTAAAAGGAAATTTAAAAGTTGGTGATAGAATAAGAACAGAAGATAGTGAATGGATTATTGCAGGATTTTTAGAGCAAAATTCTATGATTGCAGATTCATATATAAGATGGGTTGATAAATTTTCTCTTTATACAACACTTCCTTTAGATTATGAAGTGATTGAAGTTAATTCGTCGGAAGCTGCAACTTTAAATGATGCATTCTTTTTTCAGTTTGCGATGGTTATTCTTATAAAGATGCGAAACGAGCGATTATATATGTTTCAGAGATATCAGATATGGATGTAACCGTAGCAAATATTGGTTCTGTTCTTACAGATGTAGAACGAACACTGGAACCCATAAATAAATATCTTGTTCAGATACTTATAATTGTTGGATTTACAGCATGTATTGTTCTGACTTGTTTTCAGGTTATTAATATGCTGCTTCGAAAATCAGAGCTTGGGATTTTATATGCATCTGGAATTGGATTAAAGGATATGAATTTCTATAATTTTATGGGAAAATGCATTGAAGTTACTTTATGCTGTGATATTATTGATACCAATTTTTAGTTTTTGTATCATTCAAATATCTGGAATCAGCATCGTATGCTATTAAGAATAGCGTGACTACGGTATTCGTACATGAGGTGTTGCTGCCAGTTGGTATTATTAGCCTCGTCCTTGTGATAGTATCCAGTATTTTGCCAATTGTTATGATTCGGAGATATTCCCCGGTAGAGCTGATGGGAACTAAAGAAAATGAGCGCGTAAAAATGAAAAAGGGAATTCGGGATACAGAATTATTTTTTACTGTTTTTGCTCGGTTTTACATTTGTTTTTGTAATGATATTTGGTGGAAGTAATGTTATTGGAAAGTGGGCTGGGCAGTATTCGAAGGATAGAAATGAATTTCTTACGAGCCGAGCTTATTATGTACATTCAGAAAATTCATATATGGCACGCGAAGAAAATCAGCCAGGTGCAGACAATTTTTATATTGAAAATTGATAAAAACGAGGAACTTAAATGTTTGAATGCATGTTATGCAGATTGTATTGAATTGCTTACGGGTTTGGCAGAGCAATCAGAAACAACATATATTTCTGCACAGTCATTACAAATAGGGGAAGCATTTGACAATATAGAAGATGTGGATATTGTCATTTCTTATGCTGGTAATTGGTATGGAGATTTAGCAGAAGGGAAATATCCAACAAAAACAGAATTTAAAGAGGGAACCTGCGGAGTTGTAATCGGGCAGACAATGCAAAACTATACAGAAGTAGTGAATGGAAAGGAATACCTTTGGATAGAAGATATGTATTATCCGGTTTTTGGAGTGTTTGAAGATTTTTCTTCGACCGGAACAGACAACCGAGTTGTATTGTTTTATCCGATATCCCAAATAGAAAAAACGGAAGCAATCATAAAAAAGATAGCAAAAGATATAAATGATGATAATATCACGATAATTATGGGAAGTGATAAAGAGATAACAGATGCCGACTATAACAAATTTGAGGATATGATAACGAGAAGTGAAAATTGGTATTTAGGTAGTGCAAGTTATCAGACAAGCGTTTCTGAGCAAAAACAAGAAAATTGGAAAGGATTTATTGATTATATTTATAATATAAAAACAGCAGTAATTATGATTATGTTTGCCTTTGCAATTGTTAATTGTGTCATGATAGTTCAAACGTGGGTGGTTCGAAGACATAGAGATTTTGTTGTTATGCGGACGTTTGGATTAAACAAACGACAGATTCTGGTAAAAAGCTTTGCGTGAACTGAGTTGGATGACAGGATGTGCAATTATTATAGCCAGTGTGATTTGTATAGGATATATGGCATTTAGTGAAGAGCTTGAAAAATGGATGACATTTTCCTTTGCAGAGATTGCAATTATGCTTGGAGCAATTATTTTTTTATTGAAGTTTTATCTATGTTGGTTATTTATATTTATATAGGAAAAATGAGACCGGCACAGGGACTTCGGGAACTGTAAAAGATTAGAGGAAAAGGTGGGCAGAGAATAGTATGATACGATTGAAAGATGTAACAAAAATTTATAATCTCGCAGGCTGTGAAACGCATGCGTTAAATGGAATTACTATGCAGATTGAGAATGGAGAAAATATTGCTGTTATGGGAGCTTCTGGCTCTGGGAAAAGTACGCTTTTAAATATTATCGGAGGTATGGATAATTTAACAGGAGGAGAGTATTATTATGATGATATTGCTGTACACACATTAAAAGGAGAGGCGCTTCATAAATTTCGGAAAAGTTATGTTAGTTTTGTGTTTCAGCAGTTTGCATTAATGCCTCATTATACAATATTTGAAAATGTGGAAATTCCATTGCTGGCAAAAAGGATTTTCAAAGAAAAAAAACGAAGGGAAATAGTTATGGAGATATTGAATATGGTGGGAATTGCCAACCTTGAAAAAAAAATTACCGTCGAACACTTCTGGGGGACAGCAGCAGAGATGTGCTATTGCAAGGGCATTGGCATCGGATAATCCATTAGTTTTGGCGGATGAACCAACGGGTGCGTTAGATAGCCGGACCGGTGCAGAGATTATGGATATTTTGCATAAGGTCAATGAACAGGGGAAAACATTGGTAATTATTACTCATGATGCAGGAATAGCAAAGGAAAGTGACCGTCAGATACGAATAGAAGATGGTCGCATTGCAGAAAGTTTATAGTGGGGGAAAATAAGTGAAAAAGAATCAAAAAAAAGCAATAGGTTTATGTTTGATTTTTCTGGGATTGATAGTTCTTTGCAGTTGTCAGGGAAAAAAAGAATATTGTTGATTATGGTGAGGACCTTGAGAAAGATGATAGAAATATAATTGAACAGGAACTGGATATACCAAAATCGTGTCAGTATGATTTCCAAGTAGAGAATTCAATATGAGAGCAATAGAATTGCAGACGGAAAAAATATATGTACCAGATGTTGACAGCATGGAAAAGGTTTATTATAAAAAACAACAGGAATTAACGGCCGATTATAAGAAAACTGTGATTGAAGGTATATTTGAGAAAGATAGAGAAATATATGTTTATCATGCAGAAAATCCATATATTGACGATGTAAGGGAATATGAGAAATATTATCAGGAATGTATAGAAAAAGCGAAGATGCTTGGAGATAATGAAGCGGTTGAAATATATGAGGAATTTTATAGTGATTATGTACAAATGGAAGATACTGCTTCTGTTGTAAAGGAAAGTGTCGGAGATTATAGTGCAAATGCATACATTGGATATATAGATAAAAGTGATAACCGTTTTTTTTGCTTACATTTTCAGAATATGAAAATGAGTTTGAACTCGTATTACCCTAAAGACCTGCTAATTCATTATTGCCCTTATAAAGATGATACGTTTGCAGCAGCGTGGACGTTTTATGGAGAAGAAGAGGAGCAGGAACTCGCTGGAATTGATGATATGAATCAGGCAGAACTTACAAAAAAGATGAAGCACAGGAAGAAGCGGAAACTTTTTGCTAAAAGCGGGTATTGAAAATATAGAACCGATAGAGACTGCCTCTATAGAATGGAGTTATTATGACTTATTATGGGGAAGCAACGGGGAACAAGAGATAGTATACAATGGATATTGCGTATCCTTTTCGGTTGCATCAACTGATGGAATTACACCTTATGTTGCAGACCTTAGTTGGGATAATACATATGTATGGGAAAAATACAGAAGAGAATCCGGTGATGGGACGGGTATGCACAGTGCTTGTAAATGATAGCGGAGTATTTGCAGCAAATTGTAGCAGTGCATATATACCAACTGGAAAGATTGAAAAAAAAATGTGGAATTAATGACCTGGGAAGATATTTTAAAAGCTGCGGACACAAAAATTGGCGTATATTATTCTACATTAAAATCAGAAAAAAAAAACAATGGAACTGTTAATCAGCAGATTTCTTTTAATTGTGTGCGCCTGACATATCTTATGGTACAAAACATGGAAGATGAGGGTACCTATGTATATACACCGGTATGGATATTTACGCAGCATGAACCTGACCATCTGGAGTATGAGTATTATGTATATCCGGAGGAAATATGTATTATAGATGCAGTATCTGGTGAAATTGTTCAATTGTCCCAGGTTATGTAGCATATGGGACTACTTCACAGACGGTAAGCTGATTGCCGCAAATATGAAAGCGGACGTCAAATCCTGCAAATGCGACACCGTATTTCCGCGCTGCATCATTTTGATAGCCGGGACGTGGGTCCTCTGCAAGAATGCCAATCAGAGCGGGCCGCTTCTGCTCCGGAATTTTTGCGAGAAGTTCCGGTGGAAAAATGACGTTCAGCTTTTCCGGGGAAATTGTTTCAGTAAAACCACCGGATGCATCCGGATGACAGTCCGTATATGCAATATAAGGTTTGATATCATAGACAGGCGTTTGATTTAACAGGTCGGCGCCTGCAATTTGTAAAATGGGACCGAATTCTTCGCTGTATTCAATTTCGAGCAGACGAACCGAAGAAAGTCCAATATTATTCGGGCGGAATGGCGACCGTGTCGCAAAGACGCCCATTCTTTTATTGCCGCCAAGTTTTGGCGGCTTTACTGTTGCGCTCCAGTTTTCACGTTTTGCTTTGTGAAATTCCCATAGAATCCAGATATAAGTAAAATCTTCCAGTCCCCGAAAGGCTTCCGGCTGTCTGTATTCCGGCAGAAAAACAATTGTTCCGGTCAGTTCTTTCACGATTCCGCTTTGGCGTGGAATCCCAAATTTTTTTTCATCAAAGTCTGTATAGACATATCCAATGATATCCATATCAAAAATATCCTTTCTATCTGTCAAAACGTCAGGTAACTGCGAGTTTTTTCTATGTTGTGCAAATGCAAGTATGCCAGCGCAGGACGTTTGCACTTGATTCAATCGCAACGGTACATAAGGCACCAAAATACGGTGCCTAAGTATCGGCGATTTCATACCACCTGCTTCTGGCATCATGCTGCATTTTGCACAACGTACGAAAAAAGAAATAGCGTGTTTCGCAATTATAAGTATGCCAGCGCAGGACGCTTGCATTTGCACAACACATAGCAAAAAAGTATAGCATATTTCGCAACTACAAGTATAGAAAGTTTTTACACTTGTTTTACTTGGGGTTGGTAATGCATTTTACATGGGATGGCTTATGATAGCTTTGCGAGCCGGGGTAAAGCGCGCAACCCGGATTCGCATTTTACATTGATTGATTCAAGTTGGAGGAAAGTAAAAATGAAAAAAGGAAATAAAATTTTAGCAATCACACTTGGTACTGTTCTTGCCATGAGTTGTCTGGCAGGATGCGGAAAAAACGGAAGCAGCGATGGATTTGACGACACGCAGGAAATTGCAGTTGTATCAAGAGAAGAAGGTTCCGGTACAAGAGGCGCATTTGTTGAGCTGACCGGAGTAGAAGAAAAAAGATGCAGATGGCAACAAAGTCGACAAAACGACGACAAATGCAATTGTATGCAACAGTACAGAAGTCAGTCTTACAACAGTTGCAGGTGATGATTATGCAATTGGATATATCTCACTTGGCGCTTTAAATGATACGGTTAAGGCTGTAAAAATTGGCGGCGTAGAAGCAAGTGCAGACAATATCAACAATGGTACTTATACGTTATCAAGACCATTTAACATTGTAACAAAAAGGGGAAGTCAGCGATGTAGCACAGGATTTCATCAACTATATGCTGAGCGAAGAAGGACAGAAGATTGTATCAGACAACAAATACATTGAAGTTGCAAATACAGGTGCATTCCAGTCTTCCGGCGCAACAGGCAAAATTATTATCGCAGGTTCATCCTCTGTAACACCGGTTATGGAGAAATTGACAGAAGCATACATGGCGATAAACAGCGGCGCAGAGATTGAACTGCAGGAATCAGATTCTACCACAGGAATTACTTCAACCGCAGATGGCACATGTGATATTGGTATGGCTTCAAGAGAATTAAAGGGATAGCGAAACAGCTGAAGGACTTTCATCCACAGTTATTGCGATGGATGGTATTGCGGTTATTGTAAACAAAAAATAATCCGGCAGAAGATTACACAATCGACCAGGTAAAATCCATCTTTACAGGGGAAACAGCAACCTGGGCAGACGTAAAATAATAAGGAGCAACATATATGCAAAAGTTGAAAGAAGGAAGCATGCATATTGTTTTTCTGCTGGCAGCGTTGGTTTCAATCGCCGCAGTTCTTCTGATATGTGTGTTCCTGTTTGCAAGTGGGATTCCTGCCATGAAGGAAATCGGTCTTACTGATTTCCTCTTTGGCAAAGAATGGAGACCATCAAATGAATTATATGGAATATTTCCATTTATTCTTGGAAGTATTTATGTAACTGCCGGAGCGCTTATTCTTGGCGTTCCAATCGGACTGCTGACTGCTATTTTCTTATCAAAATTCTGTCCGCGGAAAGCATACAAAATCATAAAGCCATTTATCAATCTGGATGGCAGGCATTCCTTCCGTCGTATATGGATTTTTTGGCATGTGCGTTTTAGTGCCGGCAGTCAGACAGATATTTGGAGTAAATGGTAATACGATGCTGACCGCTTCCGTTTTGCTTGAATTATGATATTGCCGACTATCATCAGCGTATCTGAAACGTCTATCAGCGCAGTACCGGAAAAGTATTATGAAGGCGCGCTGGCGCTTGGCGCAACACATGAAAGAAGCGTATTTCTGACGGTAGTACCGGCGGCAAAATCGGGCGTAATGGCTGGAATTATTCTGGGCGTCGGACGTGCAATTGGAGAAACGATGGCAGTTATCATGGTAGCCGGTAATCAGGTGCGTATGCCGGATGGATTATTAAAAGGCGTAAGAACGATGACCTCAAATATCGTTATGGAAATGGGATACGCGCAGGACCTTCACAGAGAATCATTGATTGCAACAGGCGTTGTATTGTTTGTATTTATCCTAATAATCAATCTGTTGTTTTCATTTATTAAAAAGAAAGTCGGTGAACTAAATGGGAAAAAAGAAATTTAATGGCAGAATATAAAAGACGTCCCGGCTCACTGGTGCTTCGTGTTCTGGTATATCTGGCAGCGGCGGTTACAATGCTTTGTATTGGCTTTTTGCTGATTTATATTCTGGTAAAAGGCGTTCCAAATCTGTCACCGGAATTATTCAAATGGAATTATACATCAGAAAACTGTTCCATGCTTCCGGCATTGATTAATACAGTGTTTATGACAGTGTTGTCTTTGCTGATAGCGGGACCGATTGGTATTTTTGCAGCAATTTATCTTGTCGAATATGCAAAGACAGGAAATAAGCTGGTAGGCGTTGTAAGAATAACAGCAGAGACCTTGACCGGTATTCCATCTATTGTATACGGACTGTTTGGCATGATTTTCTTTACAACAAAGCTGAACTGGAAATTGTCACTTTTATCCGGTGCATTCACATTGGCGATTATGGTTCTTCCGGTTATTATGCGCGGACGACAGAAGAAGCGCTGTTAGCTGTTCCAAAATCTTACAGAGAGGGAAGTTTTGGACTTGGCGCAGGAAAAGCTTCGTACGGTATTTCGTGTGGTTCTGCCAAGCGCGGTGCCGGGTATTCTTTCCGGCGTGATTCTTGCGACGGGACGTATTGTTGGCGAAACAGCCGCATTGATTTATACAGCGGGAAGCGTAGCAAAAGTCGCAAAAAATGTATTTTCATCGACAAGAACGCTGTCTGTACATATGTATCTGTTATCCAAAGAGGGATTAAATACAGACCAGGCATATGCAACAGCAGTTGTATTGCTTGTGTTGGTCGTTCTGATTAATTTTGCTTCTGATGCGATTGCAAAACGAATGGCGGCAGACACAGAAAAAGACAGATAATTAAAAATAAAGGAAAGAAAAAAGCCGAAAACGGAGAAAAATAGATGAGCGATATAAAATTTGATGTAAAAAATCTGAATCTTCACTATGGGAAATTTCATGCGTTAAAAGATGTGAATATGGAAATTCCTGAGAAAAAAATTACTGCATTTATCGGTCCTTCCGGATGCGGTAAATCAACATTCCTGAAGTGCCTGAACAGAATGAATGATTTGGTAGAGGGATGCAGTATTACCGGTGATGTAAAACTGGATGGTGAAGATATTTTTTAACGGAATGGATGTAAACCTTTTAAGAAAAAAAGGGTAGGGATGGTATTTCAGAATCCCAATCCATTTCCAATGAGCGTATATGACAATATAGCGTATGGCCCAAGGACGCATGGAATTCATCGAAAAGAAAAAGCTTGATGAGATTGTAGAGCGCTCCCTGAAACAGGCAGCAATCTGGGAGGAGTTAAAGGACCGGCTGAAAAAAAATCAGCGTTGGGTTTGTCCGGCGGACAGCAGCAGAGACTTTGTATAGCAAGAGCGCTTGCGGTAGAGCCGGAAGTCCTTTTGATGGATGAACCAACATCAGCGCTTGACCCGATTTCCACATCGAAAATAGAAGATTTGGCAATGGAGTTAAAGAATGACTATACAATTATTATGGTAACGCATAATATGCAGCAGGCAGCTCGTATTTCTGACAAGACTGCATTTTTCCTGCTTGGACAGGTGATTGAATATGATGATACAGAGAAGATGTTCTCAAAACCGCAGGATAAGAGAACAGAAGATTATATCACAGGTAGATTTGGTTAAAAGGAGCAGAGAAAAATGAGGAAAAAAATTATGATAAGCAGCTTAAAAAATTGAATGATGAAATGATTGAGATGGGTTCCATGATTGAAAAGGTCATTGAAGATGTGATTCATGCGTTGGTTTCACAGGATGGAGTTCTTGCGAAGCAGGTAATTGAAAGAGATGATGAAATCGACCAGCAGGAACGAAATATTGAAACGCTGTGTTTTAAATTGCTCTTGATGGAACAGCCGGTTGCAACAGACCTGAGACAGGTGTCTTCTGCATTAAAAATGGTGACGGACATGGAACGAATCGGGGACCATGCATCTGATATTTCGGAACTTACGATACAGATGGCGGGAACCCCATATATCAAGAAGCTTGAAAATATTCAGCAGATGGCAAAGGAAAGCATGCAGATGCTGGTAAACAGTATCGAAGCCTTTGTTGAACTGGATTTGGAAAAAGCGAAGCAGGTAATTAAACAGGATGATGTTGTAGACGCGTTGTTTGTAACTGTAAAAAATGAACTGATTCAGCTTATTCATAAAAAATGCAGACGACGGTGAGCAGGAAACCGACCTTTTAATGGTAGCAAAATATCTGGAACGCATCGGCGACCATGCGACCAATATCTCTGAATGGGTCATATATTATATAACAGGAGAATATGTTTCCGAAAAATAAATAAAAAAAACGGTTGAACGACACGAAACAGGAGGTGGAGTTTATGATGAAATATATTTGGAATCTGGCAGATAACTGGAATAAGAATTGCAAAAAAAGTAAATAGTAAAAAGCATAGAATACGATTATTTCTGTTTTTAAACAGTGCAGCCTGGGGCGTGTTAGCGGCTGTAATCGCAGGATTGCTGAAAATGGCAGGTTGCTTTGACAGCTTACAGATAGAAACGCTGCTGCTTGCATTTGCCGGATATGGCGTATTTTTCGTTGGACTTATCGGCGGCGAAGTGTATGCATTAAAGGCAGATGGTGTTGACAGAGCATATCTGGAAGAAAAATATGAGGAGTAACAATTCTCATATTTTTCAAAAAAGTATAAAAACAGTAATAACTTTACTTATAATTTACATAAGAAACCCTTTCTTTTTTTTACATACATGTTATAAGATGATTTAATGAGCCTGGCGGCGATTTTCGCTTGCGGATATCGGCATAAGGCGAAAAAACACACGGAGGCGGCAGCCGACGTGATTTTACAAATGACAGATTTATGTAAAAAGGAAGGAAAACTAGTATGGACATTTTTAATTTGCTTTCATTGTTTGGAGGTCTGGCGCTCTTTTTATATGGAATTGAATGTTATGGGTGAAGGACTCACCAGAGCCGCCGGCGGTAAAATGGAACAAATTCTGGAAAAATTAACATCGACGCCAATCAAGGGCGTATTACTTGGAGCGGCGGTTACAGCGGTGATTCAGTCGTCTTCTGCAACAACGGTCATGGTTGTAGGTTTTGTAAACTCAGGCATTATGAAGCTGCGTCAGGCAGTTGGTATTATTATGGGTGCAAATATCGGTACGACCGTTACTTCATGGATTTTGAGTCTTACCGGAATTGAGGGCGACAGCTTTTTATCCGAATGCTGAAACCATCTTCATTTTCTCCGATTCTTGCAGTGATTGGTATTGTATTTCTCCTCTTTACAAAAAGTGAAAAAAAAGCATAATATCGGTTCGATTTTTCTTGGATTTACAATTCTGATGTTTGGTATGGATACGATGAGTGGTGCGGTTACTCCGCTTGCAGATGTACCGGAATTTACAAATATTCTTTTGATGTTCTCAAATCCAATTCTTGGTATGATAGTCGGCGCGCTTTTTACAGCAATCATTCAAAGCTCGTCCGCTTCGGTTGGTATTTTACAGGCGCTATGTACAACGGGTGCAGTAACGTATGCAACAGCGCTTCCTATTATAATGGGACAAAATATCGGTACTTGCGTAACAGCGCTGATATCCAGTATTGGTGCAAAGAAAAAAATGCGAAACGTGCGGCATTTGTTCATTTATACTTTAATACAATTGGAACCATTTTGTTTATTGTGGTATTTTATACCATTAATGCATTTGTGGATTTCTCATTTTTAGATAACGCAGTAAATCCTGCCGGCATTGCAGTTGTTCACAGTACATTTAATATTCTTGCTACGGTAGTTCTGCTTCCGTTCAGCAGAGGACTTGAAAAACTGGCGACATTGACAATTAAAGACAAAGAGGAACATGTCGAAGAAATTGCAGAACTTGTTCCGTTAAAGCATCTGGACGCCCGGTTCCTGGAGCAGCCTGCATTTGCTGTGTGGCACAGAGTATGGATGTTATGAACAACATGGCGGAATATTCTGCTGAAGCATTGTATGATTCGCTTGAACTGATGAAGAATTATTCGGATGAAACATGGAAACGGGTAGAAAATTTGGAAGACATTGTGGACAAATATGAAGATGAACTTGGAACATATCTGGCAAAAGTCAGTGGAAAAGAATTGTCGGAAGACGACAGCCGGAATGTGTCAATGGGACTTCATTGTATCGGCGATTTGGAAAGAATATCAGACCATGCGCTGGCTATATCCATGCTGTTTTCAAAAAATGCATAAGGAAAAAATGAAGTTTTCCGACAAGGCGATGGCAGAATTGAATTTATATTCCAATGCAGTGTATGAAATAATGCATCTGACAGTCGAAGCATTGACGAAGAATGATATGGCGGTTGCAGAAAGAATTGAACCATTGGAAGAAGTGATTAACGGATTAAATGCCGCGATTAAAAAACAGCATATTAAACGACTGCAAAAAAAAAGGAAAATGTACAATTGAACTTGGAATCACACTTGAAAATCTGCTGAATAATTTTGAACGTGTTGCCGACCATTGTTCCAATATTGCAGTTGCAGTATTGCAGAAAAAAAAACGGATAGTTTTGATACGCATGAGTATCTGAGTCAATTGAAACAGGAATCTAATGTGGAGTTTCAGGCAATGTATTCGATGTATAAAGAAAAAATACAGTCTGTAAAATCACAGGAAAATATATTATTATAGAAGAAAGTGAAAGAGGAGGAATGGTTGATGCAGGCGTTGATTTATATTGTTGAAGATGACAGAAATATTCAGGAAATAGAAATGTTTGCTTTAAAGAACACCGGATATATAACGGAAGGCTTTGCAAATGCAAAAAGTTTTTTTCCAGAATATCCGAGAGAATCCCGGATTTGATACTTTTGGACATTATGCTTCCGGACCAGGATGGACTTGAAATCGTCCGGAAACTCCGCGAACGTCCGGAAACGGTTCGCGTGCCGATTATTCTTGTAACAGCAAAAACAACGGAGATTGACAAGGTAAAAGGTCTGGATATAGGAGCGGATGATTATTTGACAAAACCATTTGGCGTGATGGAGCTGATTTCAAGAGTAAAAGCGCTGCTTCGAAGAAGTAAGAGCATCAAGGAAGACCAGGTTATCAAAATAAAAAATGTCACGCTCGATTCGGAAAAAAAAGAACGGTTCATGTAGATGATACGATTTGTGAACTCACATATAAGGAATTTGAGCTTTTGAAGCTTTTGATGGTGAATGCCGGTATCGTGCTTCGCAGAGAAGTAATTATGATGGATGTATGGGGAACCGATTACGAGGGGGAATCCCGGACATTGGATATGCATATCAAGACGCTCCGGCAGAAACTTGGCGATGCAGGCAATATGATAAAAACCGTTCGGAATGTTGGTTACAAGTTGGAGTAGCAGGACAGTGCGGAAGGACAGAGCAGAAGAATAGAGCAGAAGAATAGAGCAGAAGGTTTGAGTTGGTATGGCAAAAAAAGGATAAACGGTTATCCGGGAAAATCAATGCCGGGTTTTTAACGCTGACGCTGGTGGCAATCATATGTACGATGGTTCTTTCTACGACGGTATATTATGATTTGTTTAAAAAAGAGATTATGCTTGATTTAAAGACGTATACACAGACGTTAAAAAGCACCGGATTGTTTGAAAATACGGATAATTTGAAACATGTAAATATTGGCGAAACAGAACTCCGTATCACGCTTGTCGCGCAGGATGGAAATGTTTTGTATGATAATGTGGCGGAGCCGGCGTCGATGGGAAAACATAATGACAGACCGGAAATCAAGCGTGCATTTGAAACGGGCGAAGGCGAGTCGGTTCGAATGTCACAGACGTTAAATATGAGTACGTTTTATTATGCGGTCCGACTGGAAAATGGATGTGTATTACGAGTGGCGAAAGAGACACGCAGTATGGTCAGCATTTTTCTGCGCGGACTGCCGAGTATGGCGGTCATTGTGGCATTGCTGGCAGCAGTTGCGGCAGTGATTTCCCATCTGCTTACAAAAAGCATTGTACATCCGATTAAACAGATGGCGGGTGATTTGGAACATATTGACGATATCGAATCTTACAGGGAGATGCGGCCATTTATTGACACAATAAAACAGCAGCATCAGGATATTGTGCAGAATGCACAGATGCGGCAGGAATTTACAGCAAATGTTTCGCATGAATTAAAAACGCCGCTGACGTCCATTTCCGGATATTCGGAGCTGATTGAGAATGGCATGGCGACAGAAAAGGATGTGCAGCGTTTTGCAATGGAGATTCACCGGAATTCGAATCGGCTGCTTACGCTTATCAATGACATCATACGTCTGTCGGAATTGGATGTTATGGAAAATACGCCGGATATGGAAAAACTGGAGCTTTGCGCGATTGCAAAAAGCGAATGTTGAAATGTTGACGCTGAATGCCGAAAAGCATGAGGTGAAGCTGGAGTTTCATGGACAGCCGGGTTACATCATGGGAAATAAGATGATGATGGAAGAGCTGATTTATAATCTGGTGGACAATGCCATTCGTTATAATAAAAAGGATGGAACCGTCTATGTATCGGTCTATTCGTATGAGAAGGACCGTGAAGTTGTATTGAAAGTCAAAGATACAGGAATCGGGATATCCGAACAACATCTGGATTTGGTATTCCAGCGATTCTATCGTGTCGATAAGAGCCGCTCGAAATCAACCGGCGGCACAGGACTTGGACTTGCGATTGTAAAACATATTGTCGCGCAGCATGATGCCAGACTGGATATATCCAGTACGCCAAATGTAGGAACGGAAATTACCGTAACATTCCAATCTTGTATGGAATAGAGAAAAGGAAAAAAGGAGCCTGTAAGAAGTTAGGAAACAGGCTCCTTTCATTTATAAGTATTCACACACACCAATTTTAAATACGAAATTGTTGGATATTAACTACTCTAACAGTATGATAAACATAAGTATTTTTTAAAATTCAAGGCAAAAATGTAAAAAATGCACAATTCGATTTATTGAATTTGTACAAATGTTTACCGGATGCAAAAAAAATTAATGCGTAAAAAGGATGAAAATAAAAAGTTTGCTCTGGAAATTTTTCAATTTTATTGTATATATATAGTGAACAGCAAATTTTGGAAAAAAATGTGAAATGGCTTGATTTGTTAACAGATAGGAGGTTTTATTATGTCAGCAAATGATTATATGAAGGCGCAGAAGCTTGGGGAAAAGAAGTACCTGGCAGCGCTTGCAAAAAAAATGAATATCCATATCTGCCAGTGCTGGATGATTTGATTACGAACTCCGATATATCAGGAGAAATGAATCTTGGTTTACAGCATATTTCGCTGGACCGCGTAGTTGGTACCGCAACCAAAGGACGTACAACAGCATTTGCAAGCAACTTTATGCCAATTCTTGAGCTGAACACAGAATTTGGAAACAAATGGTCTTCCCTTTGCGATTCGCATATTGAAGAAGGCATTCATGACCCGATTAAAGTGTATGAATATATGAATAAATTTTATGTAATAGAAGGAAACAAACGTGTCAGTGTATTAAAATATTTTGGGGCAGATTCCGTCCCTGCAATGGTGACAAGGAAACTGCCGAAACGTACCGATGCGCTTGAAAATAAACTGTATTATGAGTTTGTGGAATTTCAAAAAAAAACAGGGATTAATTATTTATGGTTTTCACAGCTCGGCGGATATGATAAACTAAGAGAGTGCATTGGACTGTCCCCGGAAAAACCATTTACTGATGATGACAGAATGGACTTCAATTCCGCGCATACGGCATTTGATACAGCGTTCCGGCAGAAAAGCGGAAGCGCAGAACTTTCAATGACCGTAGATGACGCAATGCTTGTTTTTTTAAATGTCTATGGATATGAAGCACTGAAAGACATGTCTTATGATGAAGTAAAAACAAATCTCGATAAGGTATGGGATGAGATTGTTTTAAGCGGACAGAAAAAGAACATGACGATTGCGCCAAAACTGGAACCGGTAGAATCAAAGAAAAATTGTTTACTATTACACCGGCGCCAAAGAAATTAAAGGTTGCCTTTGTATATGATAAAGAGCCGGAGAATTCCGTATGGATTTACAGTCATGATTTAGGCAGAATGGGAATTAAAGGCAAATTTAAAAATCAGGTGGAAACAAAAACATTTGCCAATATAACGGATAATGTGAAACTTGCAGAATGCCTGGAGAAGATTGCACAGGACAAATTTGACGTGATATTTACAACAGGACCGGATATGCTTTCGGAATCCCTGAAAGCGGCAATTAAGTATCCGGAGTTGAAGATTTTGAACTGTTCGCTTAATGTATCGACCAGCCATGTCAGAACATATTATGCGAGAATGTATGAGGCAAAATTTATTACCGGTATTATTGCCGGCTCCCTTTGTGCGGATGGCAAGATTGGATATGTTGCGGATTAATCCGATTTATGGAACAACCGCAAATATCAATGCATTTGCAATGGGCGCGAAGCTGGTGAATCCGCGGGCAAAGATATATCTGGAATGGTCAAAGGTAAAGAATGCAAATCCGAAACAGAAATTTCAGGAACTTGGAATTTCGTATGTGTCGGATAAAGATATGATTACACCGCTTACAGCTTCCAGAGAATTTGGACTTTATTCCTGTGATGAGGAAGAAATAGCGAATCTTGCGATGCCATTTTACAACTGGAATGTCTTTTATGAGAAGATGATTCAATTGATTCTGGATGGCAACTGGAAACTGGAAGAAAAAAAATGAAAAAGTCAAGGGACTGAATTACTGGTGGGGTATGTCGGCAGGTGTTGTTGATGTTATCTGCTCCAATCATCTTCCGGTTGGCACAACACGTCTTGTGAATCTGATGAAACGTTTGATAAAGAATGGAACGGTTGCTCCGTTTTATGGGAAACTGTATTCCCAGGATGGAGTCGGTCAGAGAAGACGAGGATGGCGAGATGAGTCCGGAAGAAATCATGAAGATGAACTGGCTGGCGGATATCGTTGTTGGTTCGATACCAACGTTGGATGAGCTGGTGGAGGACGCCAGAGACGTTGTAGCATAACAGGGAGTTAATACGCCGGAGAATCTGGAACTGAAAAAGACAACAGATAAATCGAATGCATGATACTATAGTAGATAAACGGAGATACTTTCATGAAGATTCTTGTTTTGGCAGATGAAGAATCCAAATACTTATGGGATTACTTTGACAAAAAGTAAAATAGAGGGAATTGATTTAATTATTTCATGCGGCGATTTAGCGCCTCAGTATTTGTCCTTTCTCGCGACATTTACGCATGCGCCTGTTTTGTATGTGCATGGCAATCATGACGCCTGTTATGCAGAAACACCGCCGGAGGGTGCATTTGTATCGATGATACGATATATGTATATAAAGGCGTTCGGATACTGGGACTGGGCGGCTCCATGGGAATATCAGTACAATGGAGCACCGCATCAGTATACCGAAAAAAGCGATGGAAAAACGCATACGGAAAATGCGGCGGAAAATCAGGAAAAACGGGGGCTTTGACATTGTAATTGCACATTCTCCGGCATTCAATATCAACGATTCTTCGGATTTGGCGCACACCGGTTTTAAATGTTTTCGTACCCTGATAGAAGAATATCAGCCAAAGTATTTTGTACATGGACATGTCCATATTAACTATGGCAGGGACTTTGTACGGGAATCCTCATACCGGAAAAACAACGATTGTCAATGCATATGAAAAATATGTCATTGAAATAGAGGAACCCGGCAAACAGGATAAATAATGAAGTTTTTCAGGCGTTCCGGCTAATATAATCAATATTTTTCTATCATTTCTTGCATGATAGTCCGAATTTTGATAAACTGTCTCTAGTTCAGTGTGTTAGACAATGTTGCGATGTTATGCAATTGCTTGTTATCAGACACAGGTAATTGCGGAAACTATGAATCTTTCATGATGATTGTGCCAAATGTATTGGCGCAGTTTGTGTAAATTTCGCAGTTGTCTATTGTCAGGTATAAGTAATTGCGAAACTATGAATCTTTTTATAATGGTTGTGCCAAATGCATGATGCCAGAAGCAGGTATATGAGGTCGCCGGTACTTAGGCACCGTATTTTGGTGACTTATGTACCGCTGCGACCGAATCAAGTGCAAACGCCCTGCGTTGGCATACTTGCATTTGCACAACCAATACAAAGATTTTCGTGTTTCGCAATTACCGATTATCAGGTAGTTTGAAAGGAGATAGAGGTTTGGAAAAAGGAAGCGCAGAATACGAAAAAATATTAGACGAATTGGTTGGATACTGTAATGATTCAGGCTCGATAGACCAGAACCTCTATGTTACATATGACGTCAAAAAGAGGATTGCGGGATTCAAATGGAAAAGGCGTTCTGACCGGACTGACAGAGATATCAGATGTTGTTGCATTTGATGTGAAAGACGGAGAACGGGTTCCGGCAGATGGCAATCTTTATATTCAGGGATATAATGTAGAAGATTTGGAGCGCGGATTTCATGGAAGCAAATTTGGCTTTGAGGAAACTGTTTATTTGCTGTTATTTGGCGAACTGCCAACAAGAAGCCAGTTTAACAGTTTTATAGAGCTGATGGAAACATTTCGGGAATTGCCAAGAAAATTTGCAAGAGATGTTATTTTGAAGGCTCCAAGCAAAAATATGATGAATGTCCTTCAGAGGTGCGTGCTTACCCTTTATTCTTATGATGCATGTCCGGATGATATCAGCATCCGCAATGTATTGCGGCAGAGCATGGAACTGATTGCACAGTTTCCTCTGATTGCGGCATATGGATATCAGGGATATAAACATTATTATCAGGACAAGAGTCTGATTATTCATAATCCAAAGCCGGGTTTATCCACTGCTGAAAATTTTCTCCGGTTAATCCGGGCGGATAAAAAATATACGGAAATTAGAAGCACAGGTGCTTGACATCTGTCTTGTACTGCACGCAGAGCATGGCGGCGGTAATAATTCAACCTTTACGACACATGTGATTTCATCCACCGGAACCGATACATATTCAACCGTTGCCGGTTCACTTGGCTCACTGAAAGGTCCGAAGCATGGCGGCGCGAATTTGAAAGTACAGCAGATGATGGATGATTTGAAGGCGCATGTTACGGATTGGAGCGATGAAAGCGCGCTCCGGGAGTATTTGCAGGGACTTCTCGACAAAAAGGGATTTGACCATAGCGGACTGATTTATGGTATGGGGCATGCAGTTTATACAAAGTCAGACCCGCGTGCAAGGATTTTGAAACGGTATGCGGAAAAGCTTGCGGAAGAAAAAAGGCATGCAGGAGGAATTCAAGCTTTATACCGACATCGAAAGAATTTCAATGGAGCTTCTGGCGACAAAACGGAATACGGTTATTTCTGCCAATGTAGACTTTTACAGCGGATTTGTATAGGTACCGGATGTTAAATATTCCAATTGAATTATTTACGCCAATCTTTGCAATTGCGAGAATTGCAGGATGGAGCGCCCACAGAATGGAAGAATTGGTAAATGCAGGAAAGATTATTCGTCCTGCCTACAAATATGTTGGTACGCATAAGACGTATCTCGATATGGATGACAGAAACTGGTAAGTAAAGCAGCACAGACAAATAAATAACAGACAGAATGGTTTACTTGGCGCGTGGATTCCTCAGGTAAACCATTTTGCTTTTAATTTTGGCACAGAGGAAGAAAAAAGATAAGTGGAAGCATTATTAAAGGAAATAGAGGCGGCAAATCCATACAAAATTGTATTAAGCGGCGGCAGAAGCCAATATAAAAAATTGTGTGCAGCCGCAAAATAATAGGCGGAAGAACGGTATATCAGTTTGAAAAAATATACAGAGCAGCAGGTCTTTCATGAAAATATTGATGAATCGGCGCTGCGTTTCAATTTGGAGCAGTATCTTGCCGGAAGGATTCCGGCAGATGAATGTTTTTTCTGCGGAAACGGAGTACGACGTAAAAATATCCCAAAAGGGAAAGTTGGCAGTGCATAAAAGACCGGGGAAGAATCAGGCAATCCGTATCGAAGGCAATAACCGGAAGAAAAAAATATATTCTGGATGAAGGAATGGATATTCCGGCATTCCGGGAACTTGGCATTTTCACAAAAGATGGAAAGATTGTATCTGCCATGTATGATAAGTTCCGGCAGATAAACCGTTTTATCGAAATGGTCGACGACGTCCTGAAAACGTATAAAAAGGATGAGATTCATATTATTGATTTTGGCTGCGGCAAATCCTATCTTACATTTTTCCTGTATTATTATATAGTAGAAATTCGTCACATCAGGGCAAAGATTGTCGGCTTGGATTTAAAAAAGAGCAGGTAATAAAAAACTGCAATGCCCTGGCTGAAAAAATGCGGCTATAAAGATTTGACATTTGAAATCGGAAATATCAACGGATATCATACGGAAATGGATGTGGATATGGTCGTAACGCTTCATGCGTGCGATACAGCTACGGACTATGCTCTTTACAATGCGATATGCTGGAATGCCGATTACATTTTATCGGTGCCATGCTGTCAGCACGAGATAAACAAACAAATACAGACGGAGCAGTTATCGGCGCTTACAAAATATGGTATCATCAAGGAACGGACGTCTGCATTGATTACGGACGCTATCCGCGGATGCATACTCGAATATTTCGGATACAAGACGGATTTGCTGGAGTTTATAGATATCGAGCATTCTCCGAAAAATATTTTAATCCGGGGCGTCCGGAAAAACATTTCTGATGAAAAACGAAAGAAATCGATGGAAGAAGCAGAAACGCTGTGCCGGGAATTTAACCTGACGCAGACACTGATGGAACTTGTTCGTCTGAAACAGGATTCCAAAGAAAGGGAAGAAGCAAATGAAGAAAGCGCTGCTATTTGATAGCAATACGGTAAAAAAGAATACATTCCTGCTGTCAGCAGAGAAGTTTCCGGAAATGGCGAAGTGCTGTTGAAACGTGCTTACGGATATGCGGATGCTGCCAGCAGAAAAATACTGATTCAGAATGGATTTTATGCTGCTTTATCGGAACAGGCTGAAAACAGAATACCATGCGGGATGCTTGTGGATTTGCTGGAACTTTTAACAAATGATGAAATTCAGGAAATTTATCTGGCGACAAATGATGCGTATGTACTTCCTGTTGTTTTGAAAATAAGAGCATGCGGAAAAACAGTAACAGTTTATGGAAATGCGGATATGCCGGATGCGTTTATCAACTGCTGCGGCAGGTTTCGCTATCTGGAGATATTGGACGGAAAACTGCCGGAACATTGCATGGCAGATTTGAAAGAAATTGTTTCTGATATTCATACTATTATTATAGAAGAAAAAGCTTCCGGCAGATGCCTGACCGCGTCAAAGCTGCTTTGCTGTCTGGAGAATCTGCATCCGGATTTTTTTGATATCCGGAATTATGGATATACGGCGTTTGAAGAATTGATAACAAAGAATATCGAAGATGTCTTTTTATATAAAGAAAATGGGGAACTGATGATTGAAAAAACAGAGAACAGAGAGCAGGTGGAACGTTTTATCACCGCATATCTTTCCGAAAGAGAAAATAAAGTAGAAGATATGGCAGAACTTCTGGATGCGCTTGCAGAACATTTTGCTCATTTTGATATCCGGAATTATGGATATACGACAGACATTGCATTTATATTAAGTTTCCCAAAACTCGAAATTTATGAGAATAAGGGAGTCAAGCTGAAACGGACGTTTCAATTAAAATGAGCAGAAAAGTTGAAAAAAGATAAAAAAAGTGCTTGCATTAAGGATTCTGCTGGTATATAATCAAACGTGCTGTGACATGATAGCGAAGAAGCGGAGGTTGCTGTATGACACAAAAATACAGGTTTTTCGTGGAGCGAATGTCAATAAATAATTACTGACGACAAGTTCACTGTACCATAACTGTCTATCAAAAGGGTAGAGACGACGTGTAAAATCTGAATTTAATTTGGATACACACGGGAGAGTGTACAGTCACCGCTTGTTGTACGATTAAAGTGCGAAAAAGGAGGCGGCTTTTTTTTATGGCAAATCAGATTATGAGAATCACATTGAAGGCATACGACCACAAACTTATCGACCAGGCTGCAAGCCAGATTATCGATACAGTTAAGAAGACAGGCGCCAAGGTCAGCGGACCGGTTCCAATGCCGACAAAGGTTGAGAAAATCACAATCCTTCGGGCTGTTCATAAGTACAAAGATTCAAGAGAACAGTTTGAGCAGAGAACTCATAAGAGATTAATCGATGTAATTGCACCAACACAGAAGACAATTGACGCATTACAGAAAATCGATTTATCAGCTGGCGTATACATCGATGTAAAGATGAAATAATCAACAGCAAAAAAAACAGACGTGAACTGGTAAAATCACAAAAATTATATTTCATGCACAAAAAGTGCAGAAGCAGTACCTAATAGCATCCATTTGGATGTAATTTAGTATGATTGTTCAAAAACAATCCGCTGTGAATTAAATTAGGGAGGAAAACTTAAAATGAAGAAAGCTATTTTAGCAACAAAAAGTCGGAATGACACAGATTTTCGACGAGAATGGCGTTTTAGTGCCAGTAACAGTTTTACAGGCTGGTCCATGTGTTGTAACCCAGGTAAAAACAGTTGAAAATGACGGTTACGATGCAATTCAGGTAGGATTCGGCGAAAAAGAAAGAAAGAATCACAACAAAAGACGTATCAGGAAAGAAAGTAATCAGAAACCCACATGGTGCTGGTAAGGCAGAAGTTGGACACGCAAAGAAAGCGAACACAACACCGAAGAAGTTCTACAGAGAGTTCAGACTGGACGATTGCGCACAGTACGAGCTTGGTGCAGAGATTAAAGCCGATGTTTTTGCTGAGGGCGACAAGATTGATGTAACAGCAAAGACAAAAAAAGGTAAAGGGATATGCAGGCGGTCTTAAGAGACATGGTTTGAAGTCAGGTCCTTCCGGACATGGTTCTAAATACCATAGACATGCAGGTTCAAACGGTTCCGCAACGACACCGGGCCGCGTATTCAAAGGTAAGAAGATGCCTGGTCATATGGGTAACGTAAGAGTTACAATCCAGAACCTTGAGGTAGTTAAGATAGATGCAGAAAATGATGTTATTTTGGTTAAGGGTGCAGTTCCTGGACCAAAGAAGTCATTGGTAATGATTAAGGATACAGTAAAGACTGGTAAGTAGTCATTAGGAAGGAGGAACGAAAATGGCAGCAGTTAAGGTTTATGACATCGAGGGAAATGAAGTTGAGACATTAGAACTCAATGATTCCGTATTCGGTGTAGAGATAAATGAACATTTAATGCATCTGGCTGTAGTTGGCCAGTTGGCGAACAGCCGCCAGGGTACACAGAGCGCAAAGACTCGTTCTGAAGTATCAGGTGCGGTGGAAGAAAGCCATGGAGACAGAAAGGAACAGGTCATGCAAGACAGGGTTCAACAAGGTCTCCGCAGTGGACAGGCGGCGGAGTTGTATTCGCACCAAAGCCAAGAGATTATTCAGTTAAGATGAATAAGAAAAAGAAAAGCAGCTTGCTATGAAGTCAGCGCTTTCAGCAAAAGCTTGCAGAAGATAAACTTGTAATCGTTGACAAACTTGAGCTGGACGAGATTAAAACAAGCGTATTCGCTAAGATTCTTGCAAATCTGAAAGCTCCGAAGTCATTAATCGTTACAAAAGATAAGAATGACAAAGTTGTTCTTTCAGCAAACAACATTCCTACAGTTAAGACAACTGTTACAAACTCATTGAGTGTATATGACATTCTGAAGTATGAGAAGCTTGTTCTTACAAAGGATGCTGTAGCAGCAATAGAGGAGGTGTACGCATAATGGCTGATATTAAATATTATGACGTAATCCTTAAACCTGTAATCACAGAGAAAA
>VOFJ01001581.1_pt1 | contig 86586 bp, 94 predicted proteins | sample 5384081 | NCBI WGS metagenome assembly VOFJ01 (sample SAMN12384729, study PRJNA508395) | human gut metagenome | isolation source: healthy gut I | host: Homo sapiens | reverse complement strand
GTTCGGTCCCTATCCGGCGCAGGCGGAGGATAATTGAGAGGAGCTGCCCTTAGTACGAGAGGACCGGGGTGGACGGACCGCTGGTGTATCTGTTGGCTACCAAAGCCATGGCAGAGTAGCCAAGTCCGGCAGGGATAAACGCTGAAGGCATCTAAGCGTGAAGCCCCCTCAAGATGAGTTATCCCAATAAGTAAGACCCCTTAGAGAGTATGAGGTAGATAGGTTTGAGGTGGAAGTGCAGTAATGCATGGAGCTGACAAATACTAATCGGTCGAGGGCTTATCCTGACAGGTTGGGAATGGATGTAGAAGATACAAAAAGAGGATTTCAGTGTTCAGTTTTGAAGGTATGAGCCTAAAAGGAAGACAGGTGAAAAACCAACAGACTTTTTTTGTTATCCCAGTTCACTCATGGAACCAAACAGGCTGCTCTGTGCTTGCACGAAAATCTGCCTGCTGGGTCCCACGAAGGGAGCGCCGCTTCATGAGCAAAAGGAGCTGCGAAGCAGCGGAAAGCATCGAAGATGCGAGTTTGCGAATGGCGCGTGTGAACGGACGGCGAATGCAAAAACGCTCCGCAAGGATCGCACTGCGTCGGAAAGGAAGAATGTCGCTTTCGCGACCCGACGGTGCGTATTGTTTTCTGCACAGGGCCGTACCTTTTTCTTTACAGTGTGCATTCAGAATGATAAAATATAAGGAAAGAGATTATAGTAGAGAGGTATTTTATATGAACAAGAGATATTTGTCTATGACTGCAGTTTTTACTGCTGCAGCACTGTTGCTTGCCCCGATTTCTGGGATCGAGGCACAGGCAGCTCCGGCCGCTGCAGCGCAGGCAGCCTATGTATCTGAACTGACGGGTCTTCCGACGAGCATAGCGCTGCAGACACAGCGTCCGGTTGCGGTTATGATCGATAATGATACGAAAGCACTGCCGCATTACGGGCTTTCGGAAGCGGATGTCGTTTATGAGATGATGAACTCGACTGCAAATAAGCGAGTTACCAGACTGATGGCGATTTATAAGGATTGGCAGAATGTTGGTCAAATCGGCAATGTCCGTTCCACAAGACCGACGAATATTTTGCTTGCTTCGGAATGGAATGCAATTCTGATTCATGATGGCGGACCGTTTTATAATAATCCGTATTTCAAGTCCACAGGGATTAGCCATTTATCCGGTGGCTTTAGCAGAGTGAAAAATGGCAAGGCGCAGGAGTTTACCGAATATGTCCTTAAAAATGACATCGCAAAGCAGGTGACAACAGCCGCCATTCCTTCTACTTACACAAATCCGGCAGCGATGAACCACTGGAAGATTGGAGCGACGAATCTTTCTGCAAAGGCTGGCAACATTCCGGCAAACCTGGTGCAGTTAAACTGTTTCAGACTGACAAAACCGTATCTGTCCTACAATGCAAAAACCGGTCCCTATGATTATTACGAAAATAAAAAGCTTGCCAAAGATGGAGAGGATAAAAAAGCTCCTTCTTTTTTGCAAATGTTATTTTACAGAACTGCACCTTTACCCAATATGATAAAAATGGCTATTTGATTTATAACGTGATCGGGCAGGGCGCAGGCTGGTATATTACCGGTGGAAAAGCGATCCCGATTATGTGGGCAAAAGCAAGTGAGACCGGAATTACGCATTATTATGATTTATCCGGAGCAGAGATAACCTTAAATCCTGGTAAAACCTATATTGGCATCTGTCCTTCGGATGACTGGACAAGCGTAACAGTTTCCTGAGTACAAACAACAGAACACGCGTTCCGCTGAGGGATAAAAAAGAGCGCGGATTTTACGGATGCAGAAATGTTCGTAAAATTTGCGCCTTTTTGTGCTAAACAATAGAATGCACGCTCTGCGAGCATTCTATTGTCATGAACTAAAAAAAGCGCGAGATGCGGTTTGTGAAAAAGACGAGGAGAATCACTGGTTCGTAGATTATGTACGGATACGGTTTCGGGCAGTGCGGGTGAAATAGCGAAAACTTAACGTAACGCATATGGCGCAGATGGAACTGACAGGAAAAAAGAGAGGCAAAAGCAGGGAAATGGCGATCAAATATATTTTTGCGGATGTCGATGGGACCCTTGGAATCGGCGGAATTGGAATCCCGGAGAAAAACCGACTGGCGATTCGAAAATATGTTGAAGAGGGCGGAAGCTTCGGTGTATGCACAGGACGTTCACCGGACAGTGTGAAGGGCTTTATTGGTGACCTTCCGATCAATACATTGAGTGTGGTAAATGGCGGCTGTGCACTCTACGATTTTCAGAAAGGCGAATACTTAGATGAGCTTTGCGTGGAAGAAGATGCGCTGCAGTTTGCATTTTCTATGAAAAAAGAGTTGGAGCAGTTCACAGAGTGCAGAATTGTCATTGTGAATCGTACGAACTATTGGCAGGTGAAGACAAAAGAGGATCAGACTGCCTGCCAGCAGCAAAATAGCTACCCGATCGCTTTGCTGGAGCAGATCGAGAAGCCCTGGTATCGAATCATTTTATGCGTATCGGCGCAGGATGGAATAAAATGCGCAGAATTTGTCAGAAGTCATAAGCCGGATGGCGTCAGAATCGAGCATACGGAGGATACTCTGGTAGAGATTATGAACGAGGCATCCGGAAAGGGGGATGCGCTCAGACGTGCCTACAGGTATCTTGGAGGAACTGCAGAGGAAGCCGCGTTTATCGGAGATTTTTTTAACGATATAGGAGCGCTGAAGGCAGCAGGGCTTTCTGCCTGCGTAAAAAATGCACCCCAGGAGGTAAAGGATTGTTGTGATATGGTCCTGTCGGACTGCATGGATGGAGCAGTGGCGGAATTTATCGAACGGGTGCAGAAAATAATATAGAAAACGGACATATTCAACGAATCAGACCCGAGTGCATAACAGATTTGCACCCGGGTCTTCTTTGTATGCACCGAATAGAAGTTGACATTTTGTCTTTTTTTGTAAATTGTATTCCAATTCCGTTTTGGGTAAGATAGGGGACGAAACGAAAACAGAAAGGACATTCCGTCATTGCTGTTGCAGCTTGGACGGGATAAAAGAGACAATGGCAGTCGAGATCAGAGGAACCGGTTCATACATACCGGAAAAAATTGTGGAAAACCGGGAGCTGGAGCAGATGGTTGAGACGACAGATGTATGGATTCGGGAGCGAACCGGAATTTGCAGAAGGCATATCGCGGAGAAAGAACCTGTGGTCGATATGGGCGTCCAGGCAGCTATGCAGGCTCTGGAGCATTCCGGGATTTCAGCAAAGGAAATCGATCTGTTGATTGTTTCGACGCTTTCTGCGGAAACAGTAATGCCATCGGTATCCTGTCGGATTCAGGAACGTATCGGAGCGGTACGGGCAGTCTGCTTTGATTTAAATGCAGCATGCAGTGGATTTTTACTGGCATATCAGAGCGCAGAATGCATATCTGGAAAGCGGAGCTTACAAAACAGCCCTGATCATTGGCAGTGAGCGTCTGTCCAATATCATTGACTGGAAAGATCGAAACAGTTGTATTTTATTTGGAGACGGAGCCGGAGCGGTTGTTCTGACCTGCACAGATAAAAAAAAAGGATATCGGTTTATATCCCATTCGGATGGAAGCATGGGAAATGCATTGATGCTGGAGCATCACTATGACAGAAATCTGGAGACAGAGCAGCATAGACTCAGCATAGAGCAGAGTGCTTCATCAAAGGTCAGTATGGATGGGCAGGCAGTATTTCGGTTTGCAGTGCGCAGGGTACCGCAGGTGATTGAGGAGGTGCTTTGTATCAATGGACTTTCCAGAGAAGAAATTGACTGCTATGTTTTGCATCAGGCAAATCAAAGGATTGTGGAGGCCGTGGCAAAGCGTCTGAAGGAGCCTCTGGGAAAATTTCCCATGAATCTGCAGAATTACGGAAATACGTCATCTGCAAGTATTCCGATTCTTTTAAACGAACTGGATCAGTCGAAAAGACTGAAAACAGGAGACAGAATTGTAATGGCAGGCTTTGGCGGTGGACTGACCTGGGGTGCATCTATCGCAGAATGGATTTAAAAAGTAAAAAGGAGATTTTTCATTATGTTTGAAGAAATTAAAGCAATTGTAGCAGAAAACCTTGGAGCAGATAAAGCTTCCATTACACCGGAAACCTCTTTTTCAGAGGATCTGAAGGCAGATTCCCTGGATCTGTTTGAAATGGTAATGGCATTTGAAGAGCATTTTGGAGTTGATATTCCGGCAGAGGATCTGGAACAGTTGAAAACAGTCGGTGATGTCATGAGCTATGTAGAAAGCCATAAAGCATAAGCGGAGGACAAAAACAGGATGCAGACAAGAGTCACCGGATTGCTGAAAACAGAATATCCCATTATTCAGGGTGGAATGGCCTGGGTGGCGGATTATCATCTTGCAGCAGCGGTATCAAATGGCGGAGGACTGGGAATGATTGGTGCAGCGAATGCACCGGCAGAATGGGTTGCAGAGCAGATCAGAGAGGTCAGAAAACGGACGGACAGACCCTTTGGTGTCAATATCATGCTGATGAGCCCTCACGCAGATGAAGTAGCGCGGACAGTGGCGCGGGAACGTGTGCCGGTTGTTACAACAGGTGCGGGAAATCCGGAACAATATATGACGCTTTGGAAAGAAAAGGATATTCGGGTCATTCCGGTTATTGCATCTGTTGCAATGGCAAAAAGGATGGAAAAGTGCGGAGCAGATGCAGTTGTGGCAGAGGGCTATGAGTCTGGCGGGCATGTCGGAGAAAGTACGACAATGACCCTTGTCCCGCAGGTTTGTGATGCGGTGAATATTCCTGTGATCGCGGCAGGAGGCATTGCAGACGGAAGAGGAATTGCAGCAGCCCTTATGCTTGGTGCGGAAGGCGTTCAGATGGGAACGCGTTTTGTAGTGACAAAGGAATGTCATATTCATCCGGCCTACAAAGAACGGATTTTAAAAAGCAAAAGATATTGATACAAAGGTAACAGGAAGAAGCACGGGACATCCGGTCCGGGCTCTGCGCAATGATATGACGAAACGGTATCTGGAGCTGGAACAGGCGGGAGCTTCCATGGAAGAACTGGAATATCTTACACTTGGTGCATTAAGAAGAGCGGTAACGGAAGGCGATGTGTTAAACGGAAGCGTAATGGCTGGACAGATTGCAGGCATGATCCATGAAGAAACAGATTGCAGGACCTTGATCAGACAGCTGATAGAGGATGCAGAAAAAAGGATGAAGGTATGGCGATAAAAAAGAAAAAGGTAGCTTTTTTATATCCGGGGCAGGGAGCACAAATGCCTGGAATGGGACTGGATTTTTATGAACAGAACAGTGCAGCTGCAGCAGTAGTGGATACAGCCCAAAGCGTACTGGATTTCGATGTGAAGTCCCTTTGTTTTGCGAAAAATGACCTGTTGAACAGAACGGAATATACACAGCCGTGTCTGGTCACATGTTGCCTGGCAATGACAGCGGCGATTCTGGAAACTGGGATTGCTCCGAATATGACAGCCGGATTGAGTCTTGGAGAATATGCAGCAATTGCAACAGCTGGTGCTATGGATATAAAAACGGCACTTCTCTTAGTCAGAAAGCGGGGGCTGTTGATGCAAAATGCAACAAAGGACGGATTTGGAGGGATGGCTGCGGTGCTCGGTCTGGAACCGGATGTATTGGAGGCACTCTTAAAAAATACCGATGCCGTTACGGTTGCAAATTATAACTGCCCGGGTCAGCAGGTGATAACCGGGGAGACACAGGCACTTTTGGAAATGATACCAAGACTGAAGGAAAACGGTGCCAAAGTCATCCCTTTGAAGGTCAGCGGCCCCTTCCATTCTCCGTTTATGAAGCCGGCAGGAGAAAAGCTGGAACGGGAGCTGGAACAGGTGAAACTGTCAGAGCTTCAGATTCCGTACGTATCGAATGTATCGGCTCAGCCAATCACAAAAACAGAGCAGATTCGGTCCCTGCTTTCCCAGGGGGTTTATTCTCCTGTAAAGTGGGAGCAGAGCATGAGGACGATGCTTGCAGAAGGTGTAGAGTATTTTGTAGAGATCGGTCCGGGGCATACCCTGAGCACCTTGTTGAAAAAAAATAAATGCAGAGGCAAAGATCTGTACGGTTTCTACCATGGAGGATCTTGCAAGAATGCAGGATTTTCTGAACGAAACGGTATAAAAGGAGAAAAGATTGAAAAATAAAATTTTTTCAATCGCGAGATTTGTGTCTGCGCGCACTCGACACAAACTCGGAACGTGCAAAAAACGTGCGCGGAAATGAGGGGAAACATGCTGACAGGAAAAGTTGCAGTAATAACCGGAGCATCCAGAGGAATCGGAAGAGCAACGGCGATTGAACTTGCCAAAAGAGGAGCCTTTGTGATCGTCAATTACAGGGGATCGGAGGCGGCAGCACTTGAAACGGTTGCAGAAATAAAGTCTGCAGGCGGGGATGCAGTGTGCATGGCGTGGGATGTTTCTGATTATGCAGAGTGTGAAAAAATATCAAACAGATCATAGATACATTTGGAAGAATCGATATCCTGGTCAATAATGCAGGCATAACAAGGGATGATCTCTTGATGAAACTGTCGGAGGAGGATTTTGATGCTGTGATTGCTGCAAATTTGAAAGGAACTTTTTGCATGCTGCATTTTGTTTCCCGTCAGATGCTTCGCCAAAGAAGCGGAAAGATCATCAATCTTGCATCTGTAGTCGGAATTTGCGGGAATGCAGGACAGGTAAATTATGCGGCGTCCAAGGCTGGTGTGATCGGTATGACAAAAAGTGCGGCAAAAGAGCTGGCTTCACGCAATATTACAGTGAATGCAGTTGCACCGGGATGGATTGAGACCGATATGACAAAAAATTTAAGCGATGCAGCCAGAGAACGAATGCTTTCTGCAATCCCCATTGAAAAAACCTGGAACAGCAAAACAGGTGGCGGGGGTGATCGCGTTTCTGGCATCCGAAGACGCAGATTATATTACCGGTCAGGTATTGCAGGTAGATGGCGGCATGCTGATGTAGCAAAAAAAAAGCAGAAGCAAATCTGGCGCAAGACAGCTTTGAGATAGCAGCACAGGGAATTTTCAGGACATGAGGAGCCTTATGAAAAAAAAAATACAGAGGAAAAAATGGTGCAGAAAAGAAGAGTTGTGATCACCGGATTAGGCGCGGTTACGCCAATCGGGAATACGGTTCCGGAATTTTGGACAAACGTCAGAAAAGGAACCGTAGGAATTGGAGAAATTACCGGATTTGATACGAAGGACTTTAAAGTAAAGCTTGCAGCTCAGGTAAAAAGATTTCCATGGGGAAGAGAAAATGGATGCAAAAGCGGCAAGGCGGATGGAATTGTTTTCCCCAGTATGCAGTCGCAGCTGCAAAGGAGGCCCTGGAGGATGCCGGACTCGATCTGACAAAAGAAGATCTGTTTCGTGCCGGTGTGATCGTGGGATCCGGAATTGGCAGCCTTTCGACCATTGAAAAGGAATACACAAAAATTCTGGAAGGAAGGGCAAATCGGGTAGATCCTTTGATGGTTCCGAGAATGATTTCCAATATGGCAGCAGGAAATATTTCCATTCAACTGGGTATACGCGGAAAATGCACCAATGTTGTAACGGCATGTGCTTCCGGAACAAACTGCATCGGAGACGCACTCCGCGCCATTCAGTATGGGGACGCGGAGATCATGTTTGCCGGCGGAGCAGAAAGCTGTATTTGTCCGACAGGTATTGCAGGATTTCAGGCTCTTACGGCGCTTTCTCAGGAAACAGATCCGCTGCGGGCATCCATTCCCTTTGATGTAGACAGAAAAGGCTTTGTTCTTGGGGAAGGTGCCGGGATCCTTGTTCTGGAAGAGCTGGAGCATGCCCGGAAAAGAAACGCAAGAATTTACGCAGAGCTGGTTGGATATGGTGCGACCGGAGATGCATTTCATATTACATCGCCATGTGAGGATGGAAGCGGTGCAGCAAGGGCGATGGAGCTTGCTATGCAGGAGGCAGAAACAGAGCCGGATCAGATCGGATATATCAATGCACATGGAACAGGGACGCATCATAATGATCTGTTTGAAACACGGGCGATCAAACGGGCATTTGGAGAAGCAGCAAAACAGGTGACTGTTAATTCCACCAAATCCATGATCGGGCATTTACTTGGTGCGGCTGGTGCAGTAGAGGCAATTGTATGTGTGAAAACCTTGCAGGAGGGCTTTATTCATCAGACTGTCGGTACGAAGGAGACGGATGCAGAATGTGACCTCGATTATACCATTGGTGCACCGAAGCAGAAAAAACTGGATTATGCAATGAGCAATTCCCTTGGCTTTGGCGGACACAATGCCACTATTTTAATGAAACGCTATGAGGAAGGAAACAGGGAGTAACAGATATGGAATTTGGAACAGATCGTAGAGCTGATCGACCGGGTATCGGCATCAGAGCTTGACAGTTTTTGCCTGGAACAAAACGGTATGCGTTTAAGCCTAAAAAAGAAGCAGCCTCGTAAGCAAACAGATCCAGAAACACAAAGCACTTTGGTGCAGCTGCAAAAACAGTCGGAAAGTCCACAAGAACAGTCAAAACAGATGTCACCGGTGGAGCTTACAGGAACAGAGCTCACAAAAACAGAGCATACAAAAACGGTAGTCTCCCCGCTGGTTGGTATTTTTTATGCAGCGCCAGCAGAGGATGCCGAACCCTTTGTACAGGAAGGCGACGGGATAGAAAAGGGTCAGACCCTTGGAATTGTGGAAGCCATGAAGCTGATGAATGAGCTGGAAAGTGATTACTGCGGGACCGTGAAGCAGATTCTTGTGTCAAACGGGGAGATGGTGGAATACGGGCAGCCGCTTTTTATTGTGGAAGAACAGAACTAAAACGGATATGGAGAACCCCTATGAAGCAGTTGAATATTATGCAGATCCAGGAACTGATTCCGCACAGACATCCCTTTTTGCTGATTGACGGAATTGAGGATTATGAGCCGGGAGAATATGCAGTTGGCTATAAATGTGTTACATACCGGGAAGATTTTTTTTGCCGGACATTTTCCGGAGGAGCCTGTAATGCCGGGAGTGCTGATCCTGGAGGCATTGGCGCAGACAGGAGCAGTAGCGATTTTATCGCTTCCGGAAAACAAAGGGAAAATTGCATATTTTGGTGCAGTGGATAAATGCCGCTTTAAAGGAAAAGTGATTCCGGGTGACAGACTTTGTCTGGAAACACGCATTATCCGAAAAAAGGACCGATGGGAATCGGAGAGGCAACTGCCAGTGTAGGCGGAAAGATTGTTGCAAGGGCAGAGCTGACGTTTATGATAGGAGCTTGATAACAGACATGATCAGAAAGGTACTTGTTGCAAACAGAGGTGAAATTGCGGTTCGGATCATCCGGGCGTGTCGGGAGATGGAAATTGAGACGGTTGCTGTGTACTCCGAAGCAGACCGGGATGCATTGCATGCAAAGCTGGCGGATGAGGCTGTTTGCATTGGACCTGCGCGTCCGACAGATAGCTATCTGGCAATGGAACAGATTCTGAGCGCCGCTGTTGTAACAGGGGCGGATGCGATTCATCCGGGATTTGGATTTCTGTCAGAGAACAGCCGGTTTGCAGAGCTGTGTGAAAAATGTGGGATTATTTTTATCGGTCCTCCTGCAGAGGTGATCGCACGAATGGGGAATAAGCAGGAAGCCAGAAATACGATGCAGAAAGCAGGAATCCCGATTATTCCGGGCAGCAGGGATGCTGTTTATGAGGAAGAAGATGGACTGGAGCAGGCAAAAGCGATCGGATATCCTGTCATGATCAAGGCTGCCCTTGGAGGCGGCGGAAAGGGTATGCGTGTGGCACAAAGCCCGGAGGAGTTCAGAAAAAATTTCCGGATAGCGCAGACAGAAGCAAAACAATCCTTTGGAGATGGAGCAATGTATTTGGAGCATTTTCTGACCGGACCAAAGCATGTGGAGGTACAGATTCTGGCAGATTGTGCAGGAAATACGATCTATCTGGGAGAACAGGGACTGTTCTATGCAGCGACGGCATCAGAAGGTGCTGGAGGAAGCACCCTGTGCAAGCCTTTCCCAAAGTCAGCGTCAAAAAATGGGGGAATGTGCTGTGGACGCGGCAAAGGCAGCTGGATATGTGAACGCAGGTACGATAGAGTTTTTACTGGAGCCGGATGGAAATTTTTATTTTATGGAAATGAATACCAGAATTCAGGTAGAGCATCCGGTTACGGAATGGGTTACGGGTGTGGACCTGATCAAGGAGCAGATTCGAATTGCGGATGGACAGCTGCTTTTACTGCGGCAGCAAGATGTGTCTGTAAATGGTCATTCCATAGAAGTCAGGATAAACGCTCAAAATCCGGACGCGGGATTTGCACCATGCCCGGGAACGGTTACAGGGCTGCATTTGCCGGGAGGAAAGGGTGTCCGTGTTGACTCTGCCATTTACAGTGGCTATACGATTCCGCCGTTTTATGATGCGATGATCGCAAAGATCAGTGTATGGGCGAAAAGCCGCCGGGAGGCAATTGAAAAGCTTCACAGTGCCCTGGGAGAAGTGATCATAGAGGGCGTAGATACAAATGTAGATTTTTTGTATGAGCTTCTGGAGAATGAAGAGTTCCGGCAGGGAAAAACGGACATTGAATTTCTGGAACGCAGGAATGGAGAAAGCAAGTGAATCTGGATCATGTTTTTAAAAAAACAAAAACGGCTCTGAAAAAAAGAGAAAGCACCACAACTGTTCCGGATGGCTTATTATGCCGCTGCAGCAGATGTAAAAAACCGATTCTCGTACAGGAAGTGCGGGATGCATATTATATTTGTCCAAAGTGCGGAGGTTATTTTAAGGTACGTGCATATGAGAGAATCCGCAGAGTGGCAGATGAGGGAACCTTTCAGGAATCAGACAGAGAGCTGGTCGGAGAAAATCCGCTGGGGTTTGAGGGATATGAAGAAAAGCTGGCAGCGGAAAGGCTGAAGACCAGAATGAAGGAAGCTATCGTTACGGGAACCGGTTCCATAGATGGTATATCGGCAGCGATTGGCGTAATGGACAGCCGTTTCATGATGGCAAGCATGGGATGGGCTGTCGGGGAAAAAGCTGACTCGTCTGATCGAGAAAGCAACGACGGAAAACTTACCGTTAATTCTGTTTACCTGCTCCGGCGGCGCGCGTATGCAGGAAGGGATTCATTCTTTAATGCAGATGGCAAAGGTATCTGCTGCAATGGCAAAGCACCACGCGGCAGGGCTTTTGTCTGTTTGTGTATTGACAGATCCGACTACTGGCGGTGTGACCGCGAGCTTTGCGATGGAAGGAGATGTGATACTGGCAGAGCCCAATGCGCTGATCGGGTTTGCCGGACCTCGGGTAAATTGAACAGACGATCGGACAACGTTTGCCCAAGGGCTTTCAACGCTCAGAATTTTTAATGGAGCACGGATTCGTAGATCGGATCATAGAACGTTCTGAGTTAAAAAAGGTACTGGCGGATCTCTGCAGAATGCACGACCGGGAAGGCTGTAAAAAGGCGCTTTGTCAGCTGGTGGATACAGAAATACAGGAAGGTGCAAAAAAGAACCCGGCAGCCTGTCTGGTCCTGGAGCAAAAAGAATCAGAATCGGCATGGGAGCATGTGCTTGCTGCACGACGGGCGGACAGACCTGTGGGCAGTGATTATATCCGGGCACTTTTTTCTGAATTTTATGAATTTCATGGGGACAGGAGGTTTGGAGATGATCCGGCGCTGATTGGAGGAATTGGGCTGTTTGAAGGAGTTCCGGTTACTGTGATCGCCCAGGAAAAGGGAACATCCGCCAAAGATCGGGTAAAGCATAATTTTGGAATGTGTCAGCCGGAAGGATATCGGAAGGCTCTTTCGTTTGATGAAGGAAGCGGAGAAATTTCATCGGCCGGTGATTTGTTTCGTAGATACCCCCGGAGCTTTTTGCGGGATTGGAGCCGAGGAGCGCGGTCAGGGATCCGCAATTGCGGAAAATCTGTTGGAGATAAGCAGGCTGAAAACACCGGTGGTATCCATCTTTATCGGGGAAGGGGGAAGCGGCGGAGCGCTGGCCCTCGCCTGTGGAGATGAAGTGTGGATGATGGAGAATGCGGTGTATTCTGTTTTATCACCGGAAGGTTTTGCAAGTATACTCTGGAAAGATAAAAAGTGTGCGCCTGAGGCTGCAGATAAAATGAAGCTGACTGCAGAGGATGTTGTGGCCGCACAGGCAGCAGAGCGGAGGATCAAAGAACCGGAAAAGCTGACCACACAGAATATGGGATCAGTGTTGGAACAGCTTCGGGAAGAATTAAGAAGGTTTTTAAAACAATATGCTGTGCTGGAGCCTGAAAAAACTTTGTGACAGACGGGTATGAAAGATTCCGGAAGCTTTGAACCCGGTATCCTCTTTAGAAGAAATTAGTACGAAGGAGAACTACCATGAAAAGCCAGGTATGGATTGGGAAAAAAAGAAGATTGAAAAAACACGCTGATTCAGGGAGGAATGGGAATTGGAGTCAGCCTGTCCGGACTGGCGGGGGCAGTGGCGAAGGAAGGGGGAGCCGGAACCATTTCGGCCGCGCAGATCGGCTTTTTACAGCCTGAATTTGAACAAAACCCGGTTTTGGCAAATCTGAAGGCAATGGAGGAAGAACTGCAAAAAAAGGCGAGAAAGATTGCACCGGATGGCATCCTCGGGTTTAATATCATGGTGGCAATGAATCATTATGAGACCTATGTAAGAAAGGCCGTTGAGACCGGCGCAGATTTTATTGTGTCCGGCGCCGGGTTGCCGCTGGAGCTTCCGGCAATGGTTTCGGATACCGACATCGCAATTGCACCGATCGTCTCCGGTGCCCGTGCGACGGCACTGATCTTGAAATACTGGGAGAAAAAATATCATCGATATCCGGATTTTATAGTGATCGAAGGTCCGGAGGCTGGCGGACATCTTGGATTTTCCAGAAAACAGCTGGAAGAGAAAATGGATTATGATATGGAAATCTCTGAAATACTGAAACTGGTACGAGTCTATGAAAAGAAGGCGGAAAGGAAAATACCCGTTGCAGTCGGCGGCGGGATCTGTGATAAGGCGCGGGCAGAGCATGAGTTTATGCTTGGAGCGGATCTGATTCAGGTTGCAAGCAGGTTTATTACAACCAAAGAATGCGACGCAGACAGTGCATATAAAGATGCGTATTTGAAGGCACAAAAAGAGGATATTGTACTGGTGTCAAGTCCGGTTGGAATGCCGGGGCGCGCAATCAGAAATCCTTTTCTGGAACATGTAGAGAAGGGGGAGGTCCAAAGACCGCAAAAATGCTTTGGCTGTCTAAAGCACTGTAATCCGGCGGAAATACCCTATTGTATATACAGAAGCGTTGATCCATGCCGTAAAGGGAGATACAGAAAATGGCTTGCTTTTTTGCGGAGCGCAGGGTTTTTTGGCAAATCAGATAGAGACAGTACAGGATGTTATGGAAGATTTACTGGGAGGATTGTAAATAAACCGAAAGCTGTGCTATGATGCTACAATGCAGGGCAAAGGAGAAGGATATGGCGGAATTATTTGGGAAAAAATATACAAACAGAACCCGTTTTACGCGGATGTGCATCGGAGAAGCCGTTTTTTCCCTGATGGATAAAAAATCATATGAAGAGATCCGGGTATCCGATATTGTAAAACGTGCCGGTGTTTCCCGAATGACGTTTTATCATTATTATGAACAAAAAAGAAGATGCGCTTGCAGATTACTTTCATGAGATTGTAAACGGGTATGTCTGGGAACGCAGCGAGATCCTAAAAAAAGGCGGAAAATTTCATGATCCAGGGAGTATAGAACATGCACTGAAGTATTTTGATCAGTATGCACAGCCTTTATCCTGAAGCTTGTAGATGCGCATTTGTATCATATCATATTGGAAGCTATGAACTCTTTTTTATGATGGAACGGATTCAACCGGTTTATAAAATTCCGCCCTACGAGCTGTATTTTTATGGCGGTGCGTTGATGAATGTGTTTGTTATGTGGGAAAAAAACGGAAAACAGGAAACTCCGGAGGCCATTGCAAAAACGTTGGCGTCCGGAGCTGTTTTTACCGCAGATACGTTTCCAGCTTCGTGTGACGGTAATAGGTAAACAGACAGATACTGCACAACACCCAGCCCAGCGGATAGCCGAGTGCGACGGCGATGACAGAGTCTGTAAATTGTGTGATCGTGTAAAGATAAATCTGTCGAAACACGATAAAGCAGCTCATCATGATGACCATGGGGGCTTTCGTATTGCCGATACCGCGCAGCGTGCCTGCGTGTACCTGATTGACGCAAAGGGCGAGGTAAAACGGCATTTCCAGACGGATGAAAAGTGTGCCGTAGTCTAAAACCTCCGGCGTGCGGTTGAACATGGAGACGAGAGGACGGGCAAAAATCAAGACAGGAATCGTAATGAGGATCGCGACGGCAAAGCAGAGCAGTGTGCCGACCTTAGTGCTTTGCCGGACGCGGTCTATTTTGCGTGCACCAAGGTTCTGACCGACAAAGGTGGTCACGCCAAGGGAAAGACTCTCGATCGGAAGTACGCAGAATTTGTCAAGTTTTCCATAGGAAGACCAGCCTGCCATAGCAGCAGAACCAAAACGATTGATGTATGCCTGTACAAAAACATTGGAAAAGGAAGTGACTGCCATCTGAATTGCGGCGGGAAGTCCGAGAAAGAAAAATCTTTTTCGTCATGTTCGGATCCAGACGGACCTTACTCCAAATGATGCGGTAACAGGCTTTTTCGCGGGTCAGGACAAAGAGTGTCAGGAGGGCAGAAATTCCCTGGGAAAGGATCGTTGCCCAGGCAGCACCCGCGATACCGGAACCGCAAAACTGCGACGAATAAAAGATCCAGCAGCGTGTTCAAAACCGCACAGAAAATCAGAAAATAGAGCGGACGTCTGGAATCTCCGACCGCGCGAAGAATGCCGGCACCCATGTTATAGAACAAAAGTCCGGTGACACCGATAAAGTAAATGCGAAGATAGGTTGCAGCCTCAGGAAAGACATCATCCGGAGTGCCCATGAGGCGCAGCAGGGATGGAACAAGCAAAAGGGCGAGCACCGTGCAGAGAATGCTCATGCAAAGTGTCAGCGCGATGGTTGTCTGGACGGCGATGGAAACCTTTTCTTCTTTTTTGCCGCCGTAATATTGGGAAATGATGACGCCTGCACCGGTTGACATGCCGGAAAAAAACCAATAAAGGTATTGATAACGCTATCCGTGGAGCCGACTGCGGCGAGTGCTTCTTTTCCAACGAAATTACCGACGACGATGCTGTCTACCGTATTGTAAAGCTGCTGAAACAGGTTGCCGGCCATCAGCGGAAGTGCAAATAATAAAAGGCACCGCCAGATCGGTCCCTCTGTCATCAGAACTGCTTTTTGCTTGTGTTGTCTCTTTTCCATAACTTCTGTCTCTCCCCTAAAATAATGTCAGTACCTTAATCTTAATCGAAAAAGTTCAGGTACACAATTGGCAGAGTGGATATAATTTTTTTGGACAGATTGGGGAAATTGACGGGAAAATTTACTTGTAAAGAATAAGGAGTGATTTTATAATATAGAATGAAATTTCTTGTTGAAAAGCAGAGGTCAAGGAGTGAATCGAATGGAAGAAAAAAAAGGAAAAAGGGAATTTTTTGGTTGACAGTAGCAACCTTTATTGTCAACAAAAGAAAAAAAGCTTTTCTGGTATTGTTTGCCATTGCGTGTATTTACTGTGCAGCATGCATGAATAAAGTATCGGTAAATCAGGATATTACCAAATATCTGCCGGCAGACAGTGAGACGAGAATTGGTCTGACCCTGATGGATGAAACAGTTTATGACATATGGCAGCGCCAGGATCATGGTGTCGAATATTACCTGGCAGGACGCAGATGCGCTGGTGGAAAAGCTGGAGGCGGTAGAGGGCGTGAAGGAAGTTGCCTTTGATGATTCTGCGGATCATTACAATGGAACGAACGCCCTGTTTGATGTGACCTTTGACGGCGCAGAAGACGATGAGATCAGCAAGGATGCCAAGCAGGCGGTAAAGGAGCTGCTTTCGGATTATGATACCTATATATCTACCTCAGTCGGCTCTGAAGAAGAACAGACAGAATCCCTGAATAATGACATGAATCTGATTCTGGTTCTTGCAGTTGTGATTATTGTAGTAGTACTGCTGATTTCCACGAAGGCATATATGGAAATCCCGGTACTGTTGATTACGTTTGGTGTGGCTGCACTCCTGAATAAGGGAACAAACTACCTGATGGGAACGATTTCCAGCGTAACGGATTCGATTTCTGTCGTTCTGCAGCTGGCGCTGGCAATTGACTATGCGATTATTTTCTGTGATCGTTTTATGGAAGAGCATGAGACGATGGATGCGGAATCTGCGATCAAGGTTGCGCTGTCAAAGGCAATACCGGAGATCAGTTCTTCTTCCCTGACGACCATCTCCGGCATGGTGGCGATGATGTTCATGCATTTTCGTCTGGGCTATGACATGGGTATCGTACTGGTAAAGGCAATTATTTTCAGTTTGATCTCCGTATTCTTCCTGATGCCTGCGATTCTGATGATCTTTGCAAAGGGAATTGACAACACGCATCACAAGAGCTTTGTTCCGAATATTTCGTTTGCAGGTAAATGGGCGAACCTGACAAGATTTATCGTTCCGCCTGTATTTGTGATACTGCTTTGCTTTGCAGCATGGATGGCAAATAACTGCAGTTATCTGTATGATGTCAATTCCGTTCCGGCCGCAAGGGAAAGTGAGACGAGAATTGCCAGGCATAAAATTGAGGACGAGTTTGGCGTTTCGAATCAGATTGCAATTCTGGTGCCGAAGGGCGATTATGAATCCGAGAAAAAGGTTCTGAAGGAATTTGAAACGCTCGATTATGTCAACACCGTGACAGGGCTTGCAAACGTTTCGATCAACGATGATTATGTCCTGACGGATAAAATCGCGCCTCGTGCATTTTCTGAATTGACAGATCTGGATATTGAGATCGTACGGGTTTTGTATATGGCATATGCCTATGAACAGGGACAGAACGGTCCGATTTTTACAGGCATCGACGAGTACAAAGTGCCGATTATAGATATGTTTTTTTTATTCCTGTATGATCAGTATGAGGAAGGCTACGTCACATTGGATGCGGATATGGATGAAAAGCTGACGGACCTTTATAATACGCTGCATGATGCCAAGCAGCAGCTGCAGGGAGAGGATTATTCCAGACTGGTTCTGACTGTCAGTGTGCCGACGGAAGGGGACGAAGCGTATACGGCAATGGATGACATCCGCAATATTTGGCGCGAAGTATTATAATAAATCAGACGTGATACTGGTTGGTGACTGCACAAGCAATCATGACCTGATGTCTTCGTTTGCAACAGATAATATTATTATCAGTGTACTGACAGCGTTGTTTGTTATGATTATTCTGCTGTTTACATTCCAGTCAGCCGGACTCCCGATTTTGCTGGTATTGACCATTCAGGGAAGTATCTGGATCAATTTCTCTGTGCCTACGCTGACAGGAGGAAGTGTATTTTTCATTGCGTACCTGATTGTATCCGCAATCCAGATGGGTGCGACGATCGACTATGCGATCGTTATATCCAGTCGTTATATGGTATTGAAAAAACAGATGCCGATTCATGAGGCAATTATTGAAACAATCAATCAGGCATTTCCGACAATCTTTACCTCCGGTACGATTCTGACCGGAGCAGGTTTTCTGATCGGACAGATCGCATCGGATGCGACAGTTGCTTCAATCGGTATTGCACTGGGAAGAGGAACCTTGATTTCCATTATACTGGTACTGTTTGTCCTGCCGCAGATTCTGCTGCTGGGCGATATCATTATCGAAAAGACTGCTTTGACAATTAATCTGCCCCAGGCGACCAGAAGAGATGTTTCCGGACGGATGATTGTAAATGGCCGTGTCAAGGGTTATATACAGGGTGAAATCGACGCGGAGATCAAGGGAAGCTTTAGCGGTTCCATGCAGGCTTCTTTTGAATCCAGACTGCCGATTGGCGGAAAAGAGACAGAGCTTGTAATGGAACAGGAAGGATTGACACAGCCGGATGATGCAGCAAAACCGGACACAGCAGCACAGCCGGACGACGTGTCACAACCGAACACAGCAGCACAGCCGGGCGAACAGGATGCGAAAAAAGGAGGACAGCGATGAAGAACAGAACGAACAGCTGTAAAAAAATGGCTGGCGGTGTTATTGAGCGTTTCCATGCTGCCAACAGCGATTTTACAGAACGGTTCTATGGCGTATGCGGAGGAAAAGAGAGCAGGAAGAGGCAGTTACCGCAGAAGAAGCGCTGGAAGACCGGGAAGCCGATATCGTCGTAGAAGAGATTTCGATTTCCAATAAAGAAGAGTTTTTAAAATATGTTCAGAAGTGCCAGGACGATTATTACAGCTATGGCAGGATTTTCAACTTACAGAACGATATCGACCTGTCCGGCAGCTCGTTTGATGGCATTCCGTATTTTGCGGGAACCTTCAACGGAAACGGGCATACGGTAAGCGGACTGAAGATTTCCAGGGAGGGCTCTGATTACGGATTCTTCCGTTATGTCGGCAAAACCGGCAGGGTAAAGGATTTGAACGTTTCCGGCAGTGTGAAGGTGACTGGCAGCGCAGAAAATGTCGGTGGAGTCGTCGGAACGAACTACGGCATTTTGGAAAACTGCAGTTTTGAAGGAATTGTGACCGGCAACACAAACGTCGGCGGCATTGTCGGGGAAAACAGGGCGGACGGCATCGTGCTGACCTGTTATGATAAAGGCACGATTGTCGGCACGAATGAGGTCGGCGGTATCTGCGGCATGAACCGCGGTATCCTTCAGAACTGCGAAAATGAAGGAAAAATCAATGACGAGGACTTAAAGACAACGCTGGATTTAAACGGCATCGATATCGGAACGCTGAATTTGACGCAGAACGTCGTGACAAGAAATGACGCAGGCGGCATTGCCGGAAGATCGTCCGGCACGGTGGCAGGCTGCACCAACAAAGGCGAAATCGGCTATGCACATATCGGCTACAATGTCGGCGGTGTGATCGGGCGCCAGAGCGGTACGGTTATCAACTGTAAAAATATGGGTCATGTCATGGGACGCAAGGACGTTGGCGGTATTATCGGTCAGCGGAGCCTTACCGGGAGTCGGAATATCTTTCCGATCATCTGGAAAAGGTGAGGGACGATTTTTCAGAGATCAATCACCTGATGGGGCAGATGTCCGATGCGATGCGCAGCGTATCCTCTGACACCAGAGGCTATGTCCAGACGCTGCAGCAGCAGTATGAGGATACGATGGGCAATCTGGACAGTGAGATCAATTCCATGAAGAGCACCGTTACCGGCAATAATGCAGCGATGACGGCCTATATGGATAGCTTGAGCAGCGCACTGAATAATCTGGGCGAGATCGGAAACGATACAATTTCGAGAATGATGGAGAGCATCCGACAAAATACGGAGAATGCTGCCAATAATATCAATGGAAAGTTAAACGACATGAAGGATATATTGACAGAAAGTTCCTCCGAGAGCAGCAGCGCGTCGGAAAGTGATGGGGAAAGCGCGTCGGAAAGCAGCAGCCCGGAAGAAAGCTCTTCTCAGGAGAGCAGTTCTTTGCAGGAAAGCCCTGCAGAGAGCGAACAGCCTTCTTCCAGTGAAAACGACGACACCAAAAACCAGTCGTCCAACAACGAAGAAGCTGCGGCAATCCCTGCAGACGACGCGGCAGAATATCTGGCAGCAGGGGACGATGAGGCAGAGCGATTATGCGTGGTTTGCCAGGGACAGTGTATCCAGGGAATCTTCGGAAGAAAGCAGCTCCGGATGGGAATTGCCTTCGGAATGGCCGAGTGAACTGCCCTCCACACTTCCTTCTGAACTGCCGTCGGAATCTATTTCTATCCCGAGTCAGAGTGAAGTAGAGAGTAAGGCGGACGCAATTACGGATATCCTCAAAAAAGATCCGATTAAAGTAAACCATGACGAAAAGATCGACGATAACCTAAATCAGATGAAGGGAGAGATTTCGTCCGCATCTGACAATATCAAAAACCTGCAGAGTACGCTTACAGGTACGGGAGATTCCCTGACGAATACGATGAGCAATATTTCCGGGGAGCTGACCGATCAGAGCAAAGCATCTGGCGATACGATCGACAGCATGACTGACAGTGTCGATGGCGGAATTCAGTCGATTACCAGCGATCTGGACAGGATTTTAAATACGTCCTCCAGAATTACCGATATCATCAGCGACGATGTCAACGTCCTGCTCGGAAACGGCAGTGCGATTGACGATGTTTCGGGGAAAGCACTTACAGAGCGGACGCTCGGTGTCGTTTCGGGCTGCAGCAATCACGGAAAAATTGAGGGCGACATCAATGCAGGCGGTATCGCCGGAATTATGAATACGGAGTATGATGTGGATCCCGAGGTTGATATGGATCTGACAGAGCTGTCTGATGTGGAGGTGCGTTCCACTACAAACGACGTGCTGATTCACTGTATCAACTACGGAACGGTAGCGGGCAAAAAGAGAAACAGCGGCGGTATTGCCGGAAGCGAAGAGCTGGGGTTGATCCATACATGCGAAAACTATGGAACGGTTCAGCTGGAAGCCGGCAACGGTCTCGGTGGTATCGCAGGATATTCTGTCAGCCGGGTCAATCAGAGCTACGCCCTGTGTAATTTAAAGGGCGATAACAAAATCGGCGGCATTACCGGGGAAGGCTATGACATCAGCAACTGCCTTGCGATGGTGACAATTTCCGGCAATCGCACCGAAAAAGATCGGCAGCATTGCGGGTTGTATCAATGAAGACGGTACATTGGAAAACAATTATTTCGTCTCTGATCTGTGGGGTGGTGTCGATCAGATCAATTATATTGGAAAGGCGCAGCGCTGTACCTACGAAGAACTGATGCAAATGGAAACAGTTCCGGCTGGCTTTACGCAGGTGACAGTGACCTTTGAACAGGATGACGAGGTGCTTGCGACGCTGCAGATTCCCTACGACGGTACGGTGACGGAAGAAGAAGTGCCGGATATTGAGCCGGATGAGGACTGCTACATCAGCTGGGACAGAAAATTCCCGCTGACCCATGTGACTGCTAACGTAACAGTGACGGCAGAGAGCAAACGTTTTACCAAGAGCCTTGCGTGGTTTTCAGCAACAAACCAGTTAAAACCGGATTTCCTGGTTGAAGGCGATTTCTATGACACGAGTGTGTTGTCTGCGGAAAGCGTGCAGGCGGATAGGATTTCGGATGGTGATCTTGCCTATGCCTATATCTGGAATATCGACAACATGCCGGAGCAAAGGAAGAATATGTCCTGCATCTTCGGATCCCGGACGGTGCAGACAGCGCTGCGGTAAGGATTCAGACGGAAAATAAATGGGAAAAAAGCGGATACAGAAGAGGACGGCAGCTATGTGACTGTATCGGTTCCTTATGGAACAGCGTTTGCGGTCTACAGCGTGCAGGATAACAGCGTGCCGATCTGGCTGATCCTTGCGATTGCCGCCGCAGCTGTTTTAGCGACATTCCTTATCATAAAGGCGACAAAGCGCGGCAAAAAGCGGGTGAAAAAACGGCGGGAAAAACGTAAGAAAAAGAAACAGCAACAGACGGATTCCCAGTAATACCTTGCGGATATTTTATTTTTGGACTTGTAAGAGACGAAAAGATTTACTATAATAAGACAGGTTTGCAAAAAAAATAAGATACCCAAAGGAGCGGGAAAAATGAGAGAGTATGTTGTTACCTGCTGTTCGACAGCAGATATGAGCCGAACCTTCATGGAAACAAATGAAGTTCCCTTTGCCATGTTCCATTATCAGCTGGATGGAAAAGAATATGCAGATGACCTGTACTCGTCCATCTCGCCGGAAGTATTTTATAAAATGATCGGAGACGGCGCGCAGCCTGTGACCTCTCAGGTGAATGCGGAGGCATACTGCGCGTTGTTTGAGCCTGTTTTAAAGAGCGGAAAAGATGTGCTTCATCTGACGCTTTCCAGTGGAATTTCTGGATCCATCAACTCGGCGAATGTTGCAAAGACCCAGATGGAAGAAAAATATCCGGACCGCAGGGTGATGGTTGTGGATTCCCTTTGCGGCTTCTTCTGGTTACGGTATGCTAGTGGAACAGACACTGGAAAATCAGCGTGCCGGAATGTCTCTGGAGGAAAATGCAGCATGGATTGTGGCACATCGCAATACCCTGCATCACTGGTTTTTCTCAACAGATTTAACCAGCTATATCCGTGGCGGAAGGAAGAGTTTCCAAAACCGCAGGATTTTTTCGGAAAGATGCTCAATATCTGTCCGCTGCTGAATGTGAATTCCGAGGGCAGGTTGATTCCGCGCAGCAAATACCGTGGGAAAAAAACAGGTGATCCGTGAGATCGTTAAGCGGATGGAAGAGCATGCGCAGAACGGACGGGAATATTCCGGAAAGTGTTATATCAGTCAGTCAGCCTGCATGGAAGATGCAAAAGCGGTTGCACAACTGGTTGAGGAAACGTTTCCTAAACTGGACGGAAAAGTACAGATCAACAATATCGGAACTGTAATTGGCTCCCATACCGGTCCGGGTACAGTGGCTCTGTATTTCTGGGGCGATGAAAGAACGTTGTAAGAAACAACGAAGGAGGAAGAAACGTGAAAGCATATGGTGTGAACGAATTGAGAAGGATGTTCCTTGAGTTTTTCGAAAGTAAGGGACATCTGGCGATGAAGAGCTTTTCTCTGGTGCCGCATAACGACAACAGTCTGCTTTTGATCAACTCCGGCATGGCGCCGTTAAAGCCTTATTTTACAGGACAGGAGATTCCGCCCAGAAGACGTGTGACTACCTGTCAGAAATGTATCCGTACCGGTGATATCGAAAATATCGGTAAAACCGCACGTCACGGTACCTTTTTTGAAATGCTCGGAAACTTTTCTTTCGGCGACTATTTCAAGCATGAAGCGATTGCATGGAGCTGGGAGTTTTTAACACAGGTCGTTGGACTGGATCCCGACAGACTTTATCCGTCTGTTTATGAAAATGACGACGAAGCTTTTGCAATCTGGCAGAACGAGATCGGCATTGCACCGGAACGGATTTTCCGCTTTGGTAAGGAAGACAACTTCTGGGAGCATGGCTCAGGTCCCTGCGGTCCCTGCTCTGAGATTTATTATGACCGCGGCGAAAAATACGGCTGCGGCAAGCCTGGATGTACCGTTGGCTGCGACTGCGATAGATATATGGAAGTATGGAATAACGTATTCTCCCAGTTTGATAATGACGGCCACGGCAACTACAGCGAATTAAAACAGAAAAACATTGATACCGGTATGGGTCTGGAACGTCTGGCAGTGGTTGTTCAGGACGTGGATTCCATTTTTGACGTAGATACCATCCGTGCGCTGCGCGACCGTGTCTGTGAGCTGTCAGGCAAGGAGTATCACAAAGAGCACGCATGGGACGTTTCCATCCGTATCATCACTGACCATATCCGTTCCGCAACGTTTATGATTTCCGACGGTATTCTGCCTTCCAATGAAGGACGCGGCTACGTTCTGCGCAGAATTATCCGTCGTGCGGCACGTCATGGGAGACTGCTCGGCATCGACGGTAAATTCCTTGCAAATCTGAGCACAACAGTAATCGAAGGCAGTAAGGACGGATATCCGGAGCTGGAAGAAAAGAAAGATTTTATTTTAAATGTCCTGACGCAGGAAGAAGACAAATTCAATAAGACGATCGATCAGGGACTTGCAATTCTGACAGATCTGGAAGAAAAGATGACGGCAGAAGGAAAGACTGTAATGGATGGCGAGGATGCGTTCCGCCTGTACGATACCTACGGCTTCCCCATCGACCTGACAAAAGAAATCCTTGAGGAAAAAGGGTTCTCCATTGACGAGGACGGCTTTAATGCAGCGATGCAGAAGCAGCGTGAGATGGCGAGAAAAGCACGGAAGGCAACCAACTATATGGGCGCAGATGCGACTGTTTATGAGTCTCTTGATCCTGCAATCACCTCTTCCTTTGTTGGTTACGACAAACTGGAGGCGGTTTCCAGAATCAGCGCGCTGACCACAGAGGATGAAGTGGTGGAAGCACTGACAGATGGCGACAAGGGTACAATTATTGTAGATGCAACTCCTTTCTATGGCACAATGGGCGGTCAGGAAGGCGACAAGGGGTGTGATCACCTCTGCTGACGGCAAATTTGCAGTAGAAGACACGATCCACTTAAAAGGCGGCAAAATCGGTCATGTGGGCTATGTGGTAAGCGGCATGTTCAAGCTGGATGACGAAGTAACGCTGTCTGTTGATAAGGAAAACCGCAGCGCAACCTGCAAAAACCATACAGCAACGCATCTGCTTCAGAAAGCACTGCGGGATGTACTCGGCACTCATGTAGAGCAGCAGGGTTCCCTGAATAATGCAGGACATCTGCGTTTTGACTTCAGCCATTTTTCAGCAATGACAGCAGAGGAGCTGGCACAGGTGGAAAAGGCAGTAAATGAAAAAATTGCAGAAAATATCCCGGTTGTCACCAAACTGATGACTCTGGATGAGGCAAAGAAATCCGGCGCCATGGCTTTATTTGGCGAAAAATACGGTGATACGGTTCGTGTTGTATGCGTGGACGATTACTCCAAGGAGTTCTGTGGCGGTACCCATGTTTCCAACACCGGAGAAATTCAGGCATTCAAGATCCTTTCCGAGAGCGGTGTTGCTGCAGGTGTGCGCAGGCAATTGAAGCGCTGACCGGACAGGGCGTATTCGATTACTACAACGATCTTGAGAAGAAGCTGGAAGGAGGCTGCGAAGACCGTAAAGGCAACCCCTGCAAACCTGCAGGAGAAGCTGGAGCACCTGATGGCAGACCTTAAGAGCCTGCAGGCTGAGAATGAATCCTTAAAGAGCAAGGCTGCAAAAAAGAGGCGCTGGGCGACGTTATGGATCAGGTTCAGGATGTAAACGGCGTGAAGCTTCTGGCAGTCAGCGTAGCAGATGTGGATATGAACGGCCTGCGCGATCTTGGTGACCAGTTAAAGGAAAAGCTTGGAGAAGGTGTTGTTGTTCTGGCTTCCGCAAAGGATGGAAAAGTCAATCTGATCGCAATGGCAACAGATGCTGCAATGAAGCAGGGCGCCCATGCAGGTAACCTGATCAAAGGAATTGCGGCACTGGTTGGCGGTGGCGGCGGCGGCCGTCCGAACATGGCTCAGGCAGGCGGTAAGAATCCGGCAGGAATCGATGCAGCGATAGCAGAAGCAGCGAAGGTTCTGGCAGGACAGATCGACAAATAAATATTTTGAAAAAACTGTTGACGAATCAGAATTTTTTGTTATAATAGTTCATGTGCATGTGAGTTAATCAATTTTGTACATTATTAACCCGGTCAGTCGTGGATACGAGAGGGACTGAAGGGAGGTCAGGTGAGAGTATATGTCTAATATCATCGTTAAAGAGAATGAGACTTTAGATAGCGCTCTGCGTCGTTTCAAGAGAAGTTGCGCAAAGGCAGGTATCCAGCAGGAGATCCGCAAAAGAGAACACTACGAGAAACCCAGCGTAAAGCGTAAGAAAAAGTCTGAAGCAGCAAGAAAACGCAAATATAACTAAAGGAATGAGTCCCTGAGGGTTTCCCCCAGGGACTTTTTTTCACAATACATTCGTATTGTGAAAAAAAGTCCTTCGGATGGGATCACACTGCGGCGGAATGGAAAGATGCCGCGGATGCGACCCGCTGCAGGTGAGGAATCCTGTAAGGCAGGATTCCGTTTCGCAAATTTTCACAGTACATAGGAGGACAAATGAAATTCGGATTCGGAAAGAGAATTGCCGGTTTTGTGCTGGCGGCTGCGGTAGCGGCAGGAACGTTTCTTTCAACACCGGCGACTGCCAAGGCGGCGGCACCGCTCGCGAAGGGAATTGATGTATCCAAATATCAGGGCGCGGTAAACTGGTCCGCAGTCAAAAATGCAGGCTATAGCTTTGCGTTCATAAAGGCGGGAAGCGCAAAGAGCGGTTTAGACCCGTATTATGCGGTGAATATGGCGGGAGCGACTGCAGCTGGCATGAAGGTCGGCGTCTACATTTATTCGTATGCGACAACCGTAGAGGGCGCGATGACGGAGGCTCAGTTTGCCATTGCAGCGATGGAGCCTTATTCGGTCAGCTATCCGGTCGTATATGACCTGGAGGATTCCATCCATAAAAACATGTCTCCCGATCAGCTGGCAGCGTTGACGGTGGCATTTTGCAGCACCGTACAGCAGGCAGGCTATTATCCGATGGTTTATTCCAGCAAAAACTGGATGGTCGGCAAGATCGCGGCAACCCCTTATGACAAATGGATTGCACAGTACAACACGGTATGCGAATATCCCAATCCGGCGTTCTGGCAGTATTCCAGCAGCGGTGTCGTTGCTGGGCATAAACGGCAGTGTGGATGTAAACTATCAGTTCAAGGATTACTCCAACCTGATCGTTGCAAACGGCTTCGTAGACCGTGCGGGCGGCAGATATTATTATAAGAACTACAGAATGCAGTACGGCTTCGTAGAGGATGGAGGAAAGCGCTACTTCATGAATGCGGACGGCACACTGTACAAAAAGGGGTGGCTTGGTGACAGCCTTAACATGATGTACATGGATACCAAGGACGGCCATATGCTGACTGATCTGGTGGAAATCGGTGGAAAGAAATATTATTTTGCTTCCAATGGCCTGATGCAGAGAGGCATGATCCCGTTAAATGGCAAGATTTATCTGTTCGGAGCAGATGGTGCAATGCAGTACGGCTTTTACAGCGACCCGACCGCAGGAACCAGATACTTTAAGACGGATGGTTCTATGGCAGCCAACGAACTTCTGACAGTCGGCACAAACAAATATTATTTCAATACAAATGGCGTGATGGCGACCGGGCTGACCAATATCGGCGGCGTGACTTATCTGTTCGGAGCAGACGGCGCAATGCAGTACGGCTGGTATACGGATGCTTCCGGCATGCGTTACTTCCAGACAAACGGCGCGATGGCAGTCAATACGACACTGGCAGTAGGCGGCGTGACCTATGTGTTTGATGCAAACGGTCTGGCAACTGCAGTGCCGGTGATCAATCCTGCAACATGGGTAACGGATCCTGCGACAGGTGTGACGATTGATACAGCTACCGGAGCAGTCGTTCCGGCAGAGACCGTTGCAGCGGCAGCTGCAGCAGCGATTGCGCAGAAATAAGCGAAAAAGGAATAATCCGGGAGCAGGGACATAAAAATAGTGGTAAAACGGATGGACGGAGTGTAGGAAATGAGACAATCCTTCTGGAAAAAAGTCTTGGCAGCATGGCTGTCATTTCTGCTGATTTTTATGGCATCCCTGGTTCCGGGACTGGATGGAACAGCAGCAGAGGGGGCGGTAACGGTGTCGGCCCCTTCTGCCATTTTACTGGAAGCGCAGACCGGGACAGTGATCTTTGAAAAGGATGCAGACCGGATCTGCTCGCCTGCCAGTATTACCAAGATTATGACGCTGCTGCTGATTTTTGAAGCGCTCGGACAGGGGCAGATCCATCTGACGGATGAAGTGGTGACGAGTGAACACGCGCAGTCGATGGGCGGTTCGCAGGTGTTTCTGGAAGCAGGAGAAGTGCAGACAGTGGAAACGCTGATCAAATGTATTGCGGTTGCAAGCGGCAATGACGCAGCGGTTGCGATGGCGGAATACGTCTGCGGAAGCGAAGAAGCCTTTGTTGCAAAGATGAATGAAAAGGCACAATCATTGGGTATGACAAATACGCATTTTACGGATTGCTGCGGACTGACGGACGACGACAGCCACCATACAACGGCGCGGGATGTGGCGATTATGAGCCGTGAGCTGGTACAGAAATATCCAGACATCTATCAGTATACCGGAATCTGGATGGAGGATATTACCCATACGACGGCGCGGGGCAGCACGCCGTTTACACTTTCGTCCACCAACAAGCTGCTAAAGCAGTACCAGTGGGCGACGGGGCTGAAAACCGGTTCAACGGCGAAGGCGAAATATTGTCTGTCTGCAACTGCCAGAAAAGACGGGATAGACCTGATTGCGGTCGTGATGACTGCACCGGATTCCAGGGCACGTTTTCTGGATGCGGCAGCGCTGCTTTCTTACGGTTACAGCGTCAGCGCCCTGTACCGGGACGATAATAAAGACCAGCTTCTTCCAATTTCTGTAAAAGGCGGACAGGAAGAAACGGTTCCGGTCGTCTATGCGTCGGAGTTTGTCTGGCTGGATACCGATGGCAACGATATTTCTATGGTTCAGAAAAGGATTTCTGTCCCAAAAGAGGCAGAGGCACCGGTCGTTGTAGGCACAAAGGCAGGAGAAGCGATTTATCGCCTGAACGGAGAGCAGATCGGTACGGTTCCCATTTTGTATGCAAGCAACGTGGAAAAAGCATTTTACAGAGATTATGTGAAAAAAGCGGTGACAGCGTTTTTGCTGTGAGTTTTGTGGAAAGAGGCAGTAAAAGGATGCTGCAGGAGCAGATGCGGATAAAAGCCGGAAATGGCTTTACAGATTCAAAAAGAGAGGATGCCTATGTGGAAGATTCTGGTCATTTTGTTATGTCTGACAGCACTTATACTGCTGGTTGTGATGATATGTGACAGCAATCGATTTGTGAAAGTTTCCTATCGAATTTCAGATCGGAGGCTGAAAAAAAACTGCAGAGTGGTTCTGCTTGCAGATCTGCACAACAAATCCTACGGCAAACACAATGAAAAGCTGCTCGCTGCGATAAAGTCCAGTAATCCGGATCTGATTCTGTGCGCAGGAGATCTGATTACCTCCCGGTCAGGGAAGTCAATGGAACATGCAAAGGAGCTTGTCAGGGCGATTTCTGCAGAGTATCCGTTTTATTATGCAAACGGCAATCACGAATACCGGATTTATCGGGAACCGCAAACCTATGGGAAAATGGGGGCATCCTATCGTGCGTTTTTAAAAGGAAACCATGTGCGGATTCTTGAAAACGGCAGCGTTTTGCTGCCGGAGTATGGAATCCGCATTACCGGTCTTGACTTGCCGCGAGAATATTATCAGAAGCTGGATCGCACAAAACTGGAACCGAAAGCAATTTCCCGGATGATCGGACATGCTGACCGAAATGATTTTCAGTGTTGCTTGCCCACAATCCGGTTTTTTTTGACGCCTATGCCGGCTGGGGCGCAGATCTGACGCTTTCCGGGCATATTCACGGCGGAATTGTACGGATTCCGGGTATCGGCGGGGTGATTTCCACGTCCTATCGGCTGTTCCCGAAATATGACGGCGGTTATTATGAACAGAATCAGAAAAAGATGATTGTCAGCAGAGGGCTGGGCAGCCATACAATTCCGGTACGGCTGTTCAATCCGGCGGAGCTTGTGGTCATTGATCTGGTCACAGAAGAGTAAAAAGATTCCGATTGTCTGCCTGTCGGCAGATGGAATTTTTAAAGGCACTTACTGGAGAAAAATATGGCGCTTGAGGTCAAACTGGAAGTATTTGAGGGTCCGCTGGATCTGCTTTTACATTTGATTGAAAAAAATAAAGTCGATATTTACGATATTCCGATCGTGGAAATCACGGAACAGTATCTGGATTATATCCGTCAGATGCAGACGGAAGACATGAATGTCATGAGCGAATTTTTGCTGATGGCGGCAACACTTCTGGACATCAAGTGTCGGATGCTGCTTCCCCGTGAGGTCAATGAAGAGGGCGAGGAAGAAGATCCGAGAGCAGAGCTGGTGGAAAAGCTGCTGGAATACAAGATGTATAAGTATATGTCCTTCGAGCTGCGGGACATGGAGCTGGATGCGGCGAAGAGCTTTTACAGGGAAAAGGATGTTCCAAGAGAGGTGGAGGCGTATCGTCCGCCGCTGGATTACAACGAACTGCTCAAAGATATGACGCTGGCGAAGTTACAGGAGATTTTTGAGGGAATCCTGAAACGCCAGGAGGACAAAAAAGACCCGGTGCGCAGCAATTTCGGCAGAATCGAAAAAGATGAGGTCAGCGTAGACCAAAAAGCGGTCTATGTGGAGGATTTTATCCGGACGCATAAACGGTTTTCCTTCCGGGCACTTTTGGAAAAGCAGCACAGCAAGGTCGAAGTGATCGTAACCTTTCTGGTGGTGTTGGAGCTGATGAAAACCGGAAAAATTACGGTAGAGCAGGCTTCGATCAATGATGATATGACGGTGATATCGAGGGAGGAACAAATGGCATGAAGCTGACAGAAAAGGAAGCAGCGCTGGAAGCAATTCTCTTTACGATGGGGGAAGCAGTGGAAACGAAACGACTGGCAGAAGCAATTGGCGAGACGCCTGAAAAAACGCGGGAACTGTTAGAAAAACTGCGCGCAGGCTGGGAAAAGGAGCACCGGGGGGTGAACCTGATTTCGCTCGAAGATTCCTGGCAGATGTGTACCCGGTCGGAATTTTACGATTATCTGATCCGCATCGCCAAAGCTCCGAAGAAATATACGCTGACCGACACACTGCTGGAAACTCTTTCGATCATTGCCTACAAGCAGCCGGTGACGCGCCTTGACGTCGAGAAGATCAGAGGCGTCAATTGCGACCATGCGATCAACCGTCTGGTAGAATACGATCTGGTAGAAGAGCTGGGACGGCTGGATGCGCCAGGACGCCCGCTTTTATTCGGCACGACAGAACAGTTTTTGCGGTCGTTTGGCGTAGGCTCTCTGGAAGAGCTGCCGGAGCTGTCCGCCGTACAGGTTGAAGAATTCAAAGAGCAGGCAGAGCAGGAGGCGGTGCTGCAGCTGCAGACGTGATTCGCATATCACAGCTGTCCTGCGGCATATAATAGGAAGAAATCCCGGAAAGGGGAATAAATATGCCGATCGGGAATCGAAACTGGAAGTCTGCAGGAGCACTGACGGCGCTCGTGCTGATGATGTTTACGACTGTATCTGTACCAGAGATGACTGTGAACGCCGGAAATAGCTATGCAGCGTCCGAATCTGCCGCAGCAACCGCAGACGAACGAAAAAATGAGACAAGTTTAACCAATGAGCTGTACGCCCGTGCCGCCGTCCTGATGGACGCGGAGAACGGGCGTATTTTGTTTTCCAAAAACGGGGACGAAGTCCTGCCGATGGCGAGTACGACGAAGATCATGACATGTGTTTTGGCACTGGAAACTGGAAATCCGGAGGACGTCCTGCCGGTTTCTTCTTATGCGGCGAGGCAGCCGAAGGTACATATGGGCGTGCAGAAGGGCGAGTATTACCGAATGGAGGATCTCCTTTACGGGCTGATGCTGGAATCCTATAACGATGCAGCAGTGGTGATCGCAGAGTATTACGGGAGTAAGGCGGCTGGGCTTTCCATGGACTGCAGCCTGCACACAGAGGAAGAAAGCAGGAAGGCAGTGCTTACCTTTGCCCGGAAAATGAATGAAAAAGCAAAGGAAATCGGCTGTGAGAACACGTTTTTTATCACGCCGAACGGACTGGACGCAGAGCTTGAAACAGACGGCACACAAAAACAGCATTCCTGTACGGCGACAGACCTCGCCGCTATCATGCGCTACTGTGCGTTTATGTCTCCTCAAAAGGAAACGTTTCTTACAATTACGAGGACGGCTTCCCGGCAGTTTTACAGCCTGAAAAAAGCACAGGATGGAACGTTTGAAACCGGAACCAGGGCAGTCAGCGCTGCAAACCACAACGCATTTTTACAGATGATGGACGGAATGCTGTCCGGGAAAACCGGATTTACCGGAAAAGCGGGATATTGCTATGTGGGCGCGCTTACAAAAGGGGAAAAAAGTTTTACCATTGCGCTGCTGGCGTGCGGCTGGCCGAACAATCGCACATGGAAATGGCACGATGCGAGGCTGCTTTTGGAATATGGATTGGAAGCATTTGACCAAAGAAGCCTGCAGCAGCCTGACCTGCCAAAGACGCTTTTGGTGGAAAACGGACAGCTTGCGGAGGTTTCGTTAAATTGCCCCAAAAAGGAAATTCGTATGCTGCTTTCCAGAGGTGATCAGACGGATGTGCGCGTGAGCCTGCCCGGACAGTTGACTGCCCCGGTCGAAGCGGGTGAACAGGTCGGGACGGTGAGCTATCTGGTAAATGGCGCGCTTTATGAGCAATTACCTGTTACAGTGGCATTTGGGGTACCGAAAATCACCTATTGTTACTGCTTGAAAAGACTCCTTGCCCTGGTGTTGTTGTAAAAACCGCTGTAAAAGAGAAGCAATTTAAAAATAAATAAGTAGAATATTTCTAAAATATATCTGGCAGACTGCACTTTTTCGTGTTATACTTCTAAAGTACGGATCTTAACTGGTCTATTATATTACCCAATATAACATGGAGGGCTGAAAAAATGAGCAATACTTCACAAGCGAGTCAAAGAATTACAGCTTTACTCGACGAAAACAGTTTCGTTGAAATCGGCGCGAAGGTAACTGCCAGAGCTACAGATTTCAATCTGAAACAGACAAAAACCCCTTCCGACGGTGTGATCACCGGCTACGGGGTGATCGATGGCAACCTTGTGTATGTGTACAGCCAGGATGCTTCTGTTTTGGGGGGAAGCGTTGGCGAGATGCACGCCAGAAAAATTGCAGGCCTTTATGACCTGGCAAGTAAGACAGGTGCGCCGGTGATCGGACTGATTGATTCCACAGGCTTACGTTTGCAGGAAGCAACGGATGCGTTAAACGGTTTCGGTGAAATCTACCGCAAACAGGCTCTGGCATCCGGCGTGATTCCGCAGATCACAGCAGTATTTGGCAGCTGCGGCGGCGGCCTGGCACTGATTCCGGGACTGACAGACTTTACCTTTATGGAAAGCAAAAAAGCAAAGCTGTTCGTAAATTCCCCGAACGCTATGGAAGGCAGCTGGACAGAGAAGGACGATACCTCTTCTGCAAAATTCCAGAGTGAGGAAGCCGGACTGGTTGATTTCGTGGGAACAGAGGAGGAAATCCTTTCCCAGATCCGCGAGCTGGTATGCATGATCCCCGGCAATAACGAAGAAAACGACGCTTACGGCGAATGCGAGGACGATTTAAACCGTGACATCGCAGATGCTGCAGGCTATAACGGAGATACCACGATTGTCCTGTCCATGCTGGCAGATGATCAGAACTTTGTAGAAGTAAAGAGCGCTTACGGTAAGGATATGGTAACTGGCTTCCTGCGCTTAAACGGCGAGACAGTTGGCGCAGTTGCAAACCGCAGCCGCATCTATGATGAAGAAGGCAAGGAAACAGCAAACTTCGGTGAAGTCCTTTCTGCGGCGGGCTGTGAAAAGGCTGCTGATTTCGTAAACTTCTGTGACGCATTCAGCATCCCGGTTCTGTCCCTGACAGATGTTGCAGGCTATGCTGCAAGCAAATGTGAAGAGAAGAAGATCGCAAAGGCTGCTGCAAAGCTGACCTATGCATTTGCAGGCGCGACCGTTCCGAAAGTAAACGTTGTAATCGGCAAGGCTTTCGGAAGCGCTTATACTGTTATGAACTCCAAGGCAATCGGCGCAGACATTACATATGCATGGCCGGATGCGAAGATCGGCACAATGGATGCGAAGCTGGCAGCTAAGATTATCTGTGACGGTCAGGATGCTGCAGCGATCGACGCATGCGCAGCAGAGTATGAAGCACTGCAGACCAGCGCAGAGAGCGCAGCACAGAGAGGCTATGTAGATCAGATCATCGAAGCAGCAGACACCAGAAAATATGTGATCGGTGCATTCGAGATGCTGTTCACCAAACGGGAGGACGGTCCTGTCAGAAAGCACGGCACAGTCTAAGAAAGGAAGCTGTTTCATATGAAAAAATTTTTGCTGCTGTTAGGTATGGTGACCTGCCTGATCGGTACAGCCGCGTGCGGCAAAGCAGACCAGGTGCAGGAAAGCCAGCTGCAGATCGATGAAGCAAGCCTGATCAATTATTCTGATCAGGTGGTAAACGCACTGAACGAGATTGTAACCGGTGGCATGCAGGATCAGTATGCAAGCGACGCGGTTATCAGCGCCGGTATTTCCAGCTGGGAATCGGCGATGTCCGATCTGGGTGCATATAATGGAGTGACAGATCATAAAGTAGAGATTGGTTCCGACGAGGCGATTGTGGAAGCGAGCGTTTCCGGTGCGGATCATAATGCGGTTGTTACCTTGATTATCAATGACCAGGGCAGCCTGTCTTCCATCACAGTAAATGTAGAGCGTTCCATGGGTGAGCTGATGTTAAATGCAGCCCTTAACACCCTGATGGGTATGGGAACGGTATTTATTATCCTGATTCTGATCAGCTTGTTAATCGGCTGCTTCAAGTTTATCCCGCAGATTCAGGAAAAGTTTTCCAAGAAGAACAAACAGCCTGCAGCTGTTCCTGCAGCGGCACCGGTTGTTGCAGCGCCTGTTGAAGAAGAGGAAGAAACCTCAGATGAAGAGCTGATCGCAGTAATCGCAGCGGCGATTGCGGCAAGCGAAGGCAGCACATCGACAGACGGATTTGTTGTAAGAAGTATCAGACGGCGCAGCGGAAGCTGGAAAAATGCCTAAGCAAAAAGCATATTACTCACAGGAGGATTGAATCATGAAGAATTATACCATTACCGTAAACGGAAACGTATATGATGTTACAGTAGAAGAAAGCGGCGCAGCGCCGGTTGCAGCACCCAAGACCGCACCTAAGGCAGCTCCGAAAGCAGCGCCCAAGGCTGCTCCCAAAGCAGCAGCTCCGGCAGGTGCAGCAGGCAGCATCCGCGTAGAAGCAGGCGCAGCCGGCAAAGTATTCAAGATTGACGCTGCGGTTGGTCAGGCTGTAAAATCCGGCGATCCGGTTGTTACCATCGAAGCAATGAAGATGGAAATCCCCGTTGTAGCTCCTAAGGACGGTACTGTGGCAAGCATCAATGTAGCAGTCGGCGACGCGATCGAAGCAGGTGCATTACTGGCAACCTTAAACTGATCCGGATTGTCCGGCCCTGATTACTGACACAGGAGGTCAACGAAATGTCTTATATTACGACTACGATGGACAACCTGATTCATCAGACTGCATTTTTCAATATGACATGGGGAAATGTAGTGATGATTCTGGTGGCATGCGTGTTCCTTTACCTGGCAATCGCCAAGGAATTCGAGCCGCTGCTGCTTGTCCCGATTGCATTTGGCATGCTGCTTGTAAATATCTACCCGGATATCATGCTGAGCTTTGAGGATTCCTCAAACGGCGTAGGCGGCCTGCTGTATTATTTCTACAAACTGGATGAATGGGCAATTCTGCCGTCCCTGATCTTCATGGGTGTCGGTGCGATGACAGACTTCGGTCCGCTGATTGCAAACCCGAAGAGCTTCCTGCTGGGAGCTGCAGCACAGTTTGGTATCTTCGCTGCATACTTCGGTGCGATTGCGATGGGCTTCAATGACAAAGCTGCAGCTGCAATCTCCATCATCGGCGGTGCAGACGGCCCTACCTCTATTTTCCTTTGCGGTAAGCTGGGACAGACCCAGCTGCTTGGACCGATCGCAGTAGCGGCATATTCTTATATGTCCCTGGTGCCGATCATCCAGCCCCCGATTATGAAGCTTCTGACCACAGAAAAAGAGCGGAAAATCAAAATGGAACAGCTCCGTCCGGTTACAAAGCTGGAGCGTATCCTGTTCCCGATCATCGTTACAATCGTTGTCTGCCTGATCCTGCCTACCACAGCTCCGCTGGTTGGTATGCTGATGTTAGGAAACCTGTTCAGAGAAAGCGGTGTGGTTCGTCAGCTGGCGGATACCGCATCCAACGCCCTGATGTACATCGTTGTAATTCTGCTCGGTACTTCCGTTGGCGCAACGACAAGTGCAGAAGCATTCTTAAACTGGGATACCATCAAGATCGTTGTGCTGGGTCTGATTGCATTTGCATTCGGTACTGCTGCAGGCGTTCTGTTCGGTAAACTGATGTGCAAGGTTACACATGGAAAGGTAAATCCGCTGATCGGTTCCGCAGGCGTATCTGCTGTGCCGATGGCAGCACGCGTATCGCAGAAAGTCGGCGCTCAGGCAGATCCTACCAACTTCCTGTTGATGCATGCGATGGGTCCGAACGTAGCCGGCGTTATCGGTACTGCAGTAGCAGCCGGTACGTTTATGGCGATCTTCGGTGTGTTCTAAAGAATATCTGATCTGAATTTCGGAACCGACCGCGCATGCTGCAGGGCAGGATGGCGGTCAGGCTCCGCCTGTTGCCGGATACAGATGCTGTCCGGTAAAATAGAACAGTATGGAGGAAATGACAATGCCTGTACAAAAACCGATTAAAATTACGGAAACTGTACTTCGTGATGCACATCAGTCGCTGATTGCGACCAGAATGCCTACCGAGTTAATGCTTCCTATCGTAGATAAAATGGATAAAGTCGGATATCATTCCGTAGAGTGCTGGGGCGGCGCAACCTTTGATGCATGCCTGCGTTTCTTAAAGGAAGATCCGTGGGATCGTCTGCGCAAGCTGCGTGACGGCTTCAAAAATACCAAACTGCAGATGCTGTTCCGTGGGCAGAATATCCTCGGATATCGTCATATGCAGATGATGTGGTAGAGTATTTCGTACAGAAATCTATCGCAAACGGTATTGATATCATCCGTATTTTCGACTGCTTAAACGACCTGCGCAACCTGGAATGCGCAGTAAAAGCCTGCAACAAGGAAAAAGGACACGCTCAGGTAGCTCTTTCCTATACGCTTGGCGATGCATACACTCTGGATTACTGGACCAATATCGCAAAAGAAATCGAAGATATGGGTGCAGATTCCATCTGTATCAAGGATATGGCAGGTCTGCTGCTTCCGTATAAAGCAACCGAACTGATCAGCGCCATGAAGGGTGCGACCAAGCTGCCGATCCAGCTGCATACTCACTATACCTCCGGCGTTGCGAGCATGACCTACTTAAAGGCTGTTGAAGCTGGCGTAGACGTTATCGACTGTGCAATGTCTCCGTTTGCACTGGGTACTTCTCAGCCTGCAACAGAGGTTATGGTTGAGACCTTCCGCGGCACACCTTATGACACCGGTTACGACCAGAACCTTCTGGCTGAAATCGCTGACTACTTCCGTCCTTACAGAGAAGAGTGCTTAAAGTCCGGTCTGATGGATCCCAAGGTTCTTGGCGTAAACATCAAGACACTGATGTATCAGGTTCCTGGCGGTATGCTTTCCAACATGGTGAGCCAGCTGAAAGAGCAGAACGCAAGCGACAAGTACGACGATGTGCTGAAGGAAATCCCGAAGGTTCGGAAAGACTTTGGTGAGCCTCCGCTGGTTACTCCTTCTTCTCAGATTGTCGGCACACAGGCAGTATTCAATGTCCTGATGGGCGAGCGCTACAAGATGGCAACCGACCAGACCAAGGATCTGCTTTCCGGCAAATATGGCCGCACTGTAAAGCCCTTCAATCCGGAAGTTCAGAAGAAGGTTATCGGCGACAGAGAAGTGATCACATGCCGTCCTGCAGACCTGATTCCGAACGAACTGGAGAAGATCGAATCCGAGATGAAGCAGTGGAAGCAGCAGGATGAAGATATCCTGACCTATGCACTGTTCCCTCAGGTTGCAACCGATTTCTTCAAATATCGTCTTGCACAGCAGGAAAAAGTGGATTTAAAGCAGGCTGACACAAAGAACGCCGCTTATCCGGTATAAGGATTCCATAAAAAGTACAAAGGGAAGCCATCTCTGGCTTCCCTTTTTGCCGTCTATTGACAGTCCGGCGTCCAGCCGCTAAAATGTTAAAAGAAGGTTTTTGCGTGTGAGAATCCAAAACCAGAGGGGCGAGAAGGAAACGAAAAGATGGAGAACAGACACGATATTATTTCCCGGATTAACGAGAAATATGCGGCGATGAGTAAAGGCCATAAGGCGATTGCGACTTATATTATGGAGCACTACGATCAGGCGGCTTTTATGACGGCGGCGAAACTCGGCGCAGAGCTTGGAATCAGCGAATCGACCGTAGTCCGGTTTGCAGCCGGACTGGGATATGAAGGCTATCCGCAGATGCAGCAGGCGATCGCGGCATGGGTCAAGGGAAAGTTAAATACCGTGGATGGCGTTGGCGCAAAATATGCGGGCAGTACCCAGTCTGAAATTCTGACCTCTGTTTTAAACAGCGATATCGAAAAGCTGCGGCATACGATCGATCATCTCGATCCGGCAGCATTTGAAACGGCGGTGGATCTGATCCTTTCCGCAAAACGGGTTTATATTCTCGGAATCCGCAGCTGTGAGCCGTTAGCCGGTTTTTTAAGCTTTTATCTGGGGATGATCCGGGATAACGTCATTCAGATCAAATCCACGAGCACAAGCGAAATTTTCGAACAGATGCTCCGGATCGACGAAGAGGACTGTATCATCGGAATCAGCTTTCCGCGTTATTCCATGCGTACTTTAAAGGCGATGGAATTTGCAAATGACAGGAGTGCAAAGGTCATTACGATCACGGACAGCGTCCATTCTCCGATGAATTTATATTCTTCCTGCAACCTGCTTGCCAGAAGTGACATGGTTTCGATCGTGGATTCGCTCGTTGCGCCGCTTTCTGTCATCAATGCGCTCGTTGTGGCGCTCTGTATGAAAAGTCCGGAGCAGGTTCGTAAAAATCTGGAGCAGCTGGAAAATGCCTGGAATAATTATCAGGTTTATATGAATGATGAGATCAATTTTATCAATGAGGATTCGGTTCTGACAGAATCCTTTTTAAATCCGAAGGAGACGGAAGATTGAAAAAAAATATCGCGGTAATCGGCGGCGGAGCAGCCGGAATGATGGCGGCTTATGCGGCGGCAAAATCCGGCGCTCAGGTGACGCTTTATGAAAAAAATGAAAAACTGGGCAAGAAAATCTATATTACCGGAAAAGGGCGCTGCAATGTGACAAATAACTGCAGCAGGGACGTCTTTTTCGATCAGGTTGTAACGAATCCGAAGTTTTTATACAGCGCATTTGAAACGTTTGATAATCAGGCGGTGATGCAGCTTTTGGAGCAGGCGGGGTGTCCGTTGAAAACGGAACGCGGCAACCGCGTGTTCCCGGTATCCGACCATTCTTCGGACGTGATCCGCGCGTTGGAGCGCCTGCTGCAGAGAGAGGGCGTGAAGGTTCATCTGCACAGCAGCGTGAAGCGGGTTCTGGAAGAGGACGGGCAAGCAGTCGGTCTGGAGCTTTCCGATGGGAAAAGGATACAGGCAGACAGCGTGATTGTAGCGACGGGTGGTCTGTCCTATCCGTCTACCGGTTCGACCGGAGATGGCTATCGGTGGGCGGAAGCAACCGGACATAAGGTTGTGGCATGCACGCCGTCATTGGTGCCGTTTGTGACGGAAGATACCTGGTGCGCAAAGCTGCAGGGACTTGCATTAAAAAACGTCAACCTGGTGCTTTACTTCGATGGAAAAGAAATCTATCAGGGCTTCGGGGAAATGTTGTTTACGCACTTTGGTGTGAGCGGACCGCTGGTGTTGTCCGCGAGCAGCTACTACAGCGCGCAGCTTGCAAAATGGACGAAAAAGAACGAAAAGAAAAAACTTTCGCGTCCGGAATGTCGGATAGAACTGAATTTAAAGCCTGCACTGACTGCAGAGCAGCTGGATAAACGGCTTTTGCGGGAATTTGACAGTCAGAAAAATAAAAATTTCGGGAATGCGATAGACGGGCTGTTCCCGGCGCGACTGATTCCGGTCATGCTGGAATTATCCGGAATCGAACCGGAAAAAAAAGTGTACATGAAATCACGAAACAGGAACGGCAGAAATTTGCGGCGCTGATCCGGAAGCTGCCGATGACAGTGGAGAAAACCGGGGAGTTTGCTGAAGCGATTATTACGCGCGGCGGCGTCTATGTAAAGGATGTCAACCCGTCCACGATGGAATCCAAACGCCTGCCGGGACTGTATTTTGCAGGCGAGGTGCTGGATGTGGATGCACTGACCGGCGGATTTAATTTACAGGTCGCGTGGTCGACCGGCTACCTTGCCGGGACGAGCGCGGCAGGCAGTAATAAAGGAGAATAAAATGGGATACAGCATTGCAATTGACGGACCTGCAGGAGCGGGAAAAAGTACAATCGCCAAAAAGGTGGCGGCAAAGAAAGGCTGCTGCTATGTGGACACGGGCGCAATTTACCGCGCGATGGCATATTTTTTGCTGGAAAACGGCGTAAAAGGGGAAGAAACCGACCGGATCGCAAAAAAATGTCAGGAGGCGAACATCCGGGTCGCATATGAGGCAGGCGAACAGCAGGTATTTTTAAACGGAGAAAATGTAAACAGTAAAATCCGTACCGAAGAAGTCGGACAGATGGCATCCAAGAGCGCGGCTGTGCCGCAGGTGAGAAGCTGGCTGATCGATCTGCAGCGCGATCTGGCGGTGACGCAGGATGTGATTATGGACGGCAGAGATATTGGAACCTGCGTTCTTCCGCAGGCGACAGTCAAAATTTATCTGACCGCATCGGCGAATGTGCGTGCAAAGCGCCGTTATGACGAATACCGTGCAAAGGGCATGGACTGCGATTATGAAGAGATTTTAAATACCGTCAAAAAACGGGATATGCAGGATATGACACGGGCGATCGCACCGTTAAAGCAGGCGGACGACGCAGTGCTTCTGGATACCTCCGATCTTTCAATTGAAGAGGTTGTTGACCGGATTCTGGAAATCTGCGCGGAAAAAGGCTGCTGAGAATCAGGAGCGAGGAAGAGATTGAAAAATAAAATTTTTGAATCGCGGGATTTGTGTCTGCGTACACTTGACACAAACTCGACATGCGCAAAATGCGTGCGCAGAAATGAGGAAAAGATGGAAGTTTTGCTTGCAAAAAGCGCGGGCTTTTGCTTTGGCGTAAAGCGTGCGGTAGACCGGGTGTACGAGCTGGCGCAGACCAGCGCAAAAATATATACTTATGGCCCGATCATCCACAATGAAGAGGTGGTCGGCGATCTTGAAAAAAAAGGCGTTTCTGTAATTGAGACAAAAGAAGAGCTCAGACAGATCAAAGAGGGCGTGATCGTGATCCGCTCCCACGGCGTAGCAAAGGAGATTTACGACCAGATCGAGCAGCAGGGGCTGGAATGCGTGGATGCGACCTGCCCGTTTGTCAAGCGAATTCATAATATCGTCGAAAAAGAGAGCGCAAACGGAAAACAGATTTTGATTATCGGCAACGCAGGACACCCGGAAGTAGAGGGGATTATGGGGTGGTCAAGTACCCCTGCGATGGTGGCGGAGTGCGCCGAAGAAATCGAACAGATCCACTGTAATCCCGATCAGCCGGTCTGTATTGTGTCGCAGACGACATTTAACTACAATAAATTTCAAGAACTTGTTGAAATTTTCGGAAAAAAAGGTTATGATATTAGTGTTGTGAATACGATCTGTAACGCAACCGAGGAAAGACAGACCGAGGCAAAAGAAATCGCTGCCAAAGTTGATGCAATGATAATAATAGGTGGCAGGCACAGTTCCAATACCAGGAAACTGTACGAGATATGCAGTCGGGAGTGTGCAGATACCTATTTTATACAGACACTGGATGACTTGCATTTAGATCTACCTAAATCTGTCCGACTAGTGGGTATTACAGCCGGGGCATCTACCCCGAACAAAATTATCGAGGAGGTTCAAAATTATGTCCGAATTAACTTTTGAACAGATGCTTGATGCATCACTGAAAACAATACATGCAGGAGAGGTAGTTGAAGGTACAGTCATTGATGTGAAGCCTGAAGAAGCCGTACTGAACATCGGATGCAAATCTGACGGCATTCTGACCAGAAACGAATATTCTAATGACTCCAATCTGGATTTGACAACTGTCGTAAAACCTGGTGACACGATGGAAGTTAAGGTACTGAAAGTCAATGACGGTGAGGGACAGGTTCTGCTGACTTACAAGAGACTTGCTGCTGACAGAGGCAACAAGAGAATCGAAGAAGCCTTCAACAACCATGAAGTTCTGAAAGCAAAAGTAACACAGGTACTGGATGGCGGTCTGATTGTTGTTGTAGATGAAGTTCGTATCTTCATCCCCGCAAGTCTTGTTTCCGATACCTATGAGAAAGACCTGACGAAGTATGCAGATCAGGAGATCGAATTCGTTATCAGCGAGTACAATCCTAAGAGAAGAAGATATATCGGCGATCGCAAGCAGCTGATTGTTGCCAAGAAGGCAGAACAGCAGGCTGCATTGTTCGCAAGAATCCATGAAGGTGACGTTGTAGAAGGCGTTGTAAAGAACGTTACCGATTTCGGTGCATTCGTAGATCTGGGCGGCGCAGATGGTCTGCTTCATATCTCCGAGATGTCCTGGGGACGTATTGAGCATCCTAAGAAAGTCTTCAAGGTTGGCGAAAAACTGAAGGTCCTGATCAAAGAGATCAACGGCAGCAAGATTGCTCTGAGCCTGAAATTCGAAGATCAGAACCCTTGGAAAGATGCAGCAACCAAGTACGCAATCGGCAATGTTGTAACCGGTAAGGTTGCAAGAATGACTGATTTCGGCGCATTCGTTGAGCTGGAATCCGGCATTGATGCTCTGCTTCATGTTTCCCAGATCGCAAAAGAGCATATTGAGAAGCCCTCTGATGTTCTGCAGGTAGGCGAAGAGATTACCGCAAAGGTAGTTGACTTCAACGAAGCGGACAAGAAGATCAGCCTGAGCATCAAAGCGCTGCATGCTCCTGAGAAGAAGGAAGAGCAGGAAGACGGCGATGTAGTATCTGTTGATATCGACAAGGTAATCGCAGATCAGGACGCTGAATAATTGAAACGGTAAGAAATAGAACGGGATGTGCGTAAGTTGCGTACATCCCGTTTTTTATCGTATAGGAAACTTCGTTTCCATACGATAAAAACGCTCCGCGAGGATGTGCACTGCCAAGGCAAGGCACATTCTTTTTTCTGATTCATAACAATAGAATGCACGCAGAGCGTGCATTCTATTGTTGATTGGATTTCTTACCAACCTATTTCTTTGTTTTCACCAGTGCGCGCAGCAGCCCGGACAGATACTCTTTCTGGACAGATGCGTCAGAATTTAACAAGTCGTCGGCGAGCAGGAAACACTGGCGGTCTTTATGGTTTTCCCGAAATAACGGCAGCTCGTCCGGCACAGAGAAGCAGGGAAGAAACTGTCCTTCTTTTTTTGTATAACAGGTTGCGGCTGTCGCGGGCATGCGCTGCGATTTATCGACGTAAACGGCGACGGATTTGTGAATTGCGGTATCTTCTGCAGGTAGGTAGGAATAGTTTTTATAGTCTGGATAAAAATGCTTTAAAACGCCATCATAGACCGGCAGGCGCAGCAGCACAGTCCGTTCCCTGCCTGCGAGGAAGCAGTTTTTTAAAACAGTGCCGGAGCCGTGCAGGGACAAAGAAACCGGAAGAGGGATATCTGTCTGCAGGGTAAAGACTGCATTGGTCCGCGCTTTTCCAAAAGCGTCCTCGGTATGCTCGAGAGAAAGGGTGACCGGAGAAAAGCCCTGTTCTTCGAAAAATAGCGGGATTGCCATCACGCGGTAAAGAGTGATCATTCCCTCGAGGTCTTCACGGTTGTGTAAAAGCAGGATGTCGAGAAGCTCTTTTGTAGGCTGTATGGCGTAGGAATGATACAGCTCGATCAGCTCGCCGCCGTTAAAATGGTCTTCCCGATGGATGTCGATAAACTCCTCCAGCTGCTTCTGGCGACATCCCGGCAGATGCAGGAGGTTTTTATAAGGGCTTATTTTTTTGTAGATGTCGTGCTGGACGGACGCCGGGACAAAAGAAAGCCCGAATTTTTTCGCGCGGGTCTGCAGAAACGGAACATCGAAGGTTGTTCCGTTAAAATGTACCATGACCGGAAAGGAGGCGGCAAAGGAGAAAAACTGCTGCAAAACATCCGCTTCATCATCGGGCGTCTCCGCAAAAAACTGCCGGGTTTCCCAGCCGTTTGTGGTCAGATAAGCGCAGCCGATCAGATAGACGCAGGCGCTGCGCGCGGAAAATCCGGTGGTTTCGATATCGAAAAATAAAATGTCCTGAGGGGCTTCAAAAAAAGAAGCCAGCTCTTTCGTTGTATCGGATAAAATAGGGTTTTTTAAAGTTTTCATAACCGTATGATAGCATATTTTTGAAATTTCCTGTAGTATTTTGGCTAAAAAAATAGTATGATACAAGATGGAATATATGTATACAATGTACATGTTCAGAAACAAAAAAGAAAAGGAAGGATGATTGGCGAATGGCTAAGTTGACATTTATGGGCGGCATCCATCCCTATGATGGGAAGGATCTGTCGAAGGATAAGCCCATGAAGGCAGTTCTGCCAAAGGGCGACCTGGTATATCCGCTGTCCCAGCATATCGGTGCGCCTGCAGTGCCTGTCGTGGCAAAGGGAGACCATGTACTGACAGGACAGAAGATTGCGGAAGCCCAGGGTTTTGTATCGGCACCGATTTATGCGACGGTTTCCGGTACAGTTAAGGCGATCGAGCCACACCGCGTCGTAACCGGTGACAATGTAATGAGCATTGTGATTGAGGACGACCATTTATATGAAGAAGCAGAGTTTGTTCCTGCAGACCTGGAGACGTTAAGCCGGGAGGAAATTATCGGAAGAGTCAAAGAAGCCGGCATCGTCGGCATGGGCGGCGCAGGTTTCCCGACACATGTAAAACTGAGTCCGAAAAATCCGGACAGCATTACAGATGTCATCGTAAACTGTGCGGAATGCGAACCGTACCTGACCTCTGACTACAGAAGAATGATGGAGGAGCCGGAAAAGCTGATTGCCGGTCTGAAGGTAATGTTAAAGCTGTTCCCGAACGCAAAGGGAACGCTGGCAGTGGAAGATAATAAACCGGATGCAATCGCACTGTTAAAGAAGCTGACAAAGGATGAAACGGATATTTCCGTGGCTGCCTTACATACAAAATACCCGCAGGGCTCGGAGCGCCATCTGATTTATGCGGTGACAGGACGTGCGATCAATTCCTCCATGCTTCCTGCAGATGCGGGTTGTATCGTAGACAATGTTGATACGGTTGTTGCGATCAATCAGGCTGTGCGCGAAGGGAAACCGCTGATGCACCGTATCGTAACGGTAACGGGAGATGCAGTTGCAAATCCTCAGAACTTTATTGTCCGGATTGGTACCAATTACAACGAGCTGATCGAGGAAGCGGGTGGTTTTGTACAGGAACCTGCTAAGATTATTTCCGGTGGTCCGATGATGGGCTTTGGTATTTTTGATTTAAACGTGCCGACAACCAAGACATCCTCCGCACTGCTGTGCCTGACTCATGATGATGTTGCAAAGTCACAGCCGTCGGCGTGTATCAACTGCGGACGCTGTGTAGAAGTCTGTCCCGGCAGAGTTGTGCCCAAGCTCCTTGCAGACTATGCAGAACGTCATGATCTCGAACGATTTGAAGCCTGTAACGGTCTGGAATGCTGCGAATGCGGATGCTGCAGCTATGTCTGCCCGGCAAAGCGTCCTCTGACACAGGCGATCAAGTCCGCGAGAAAGATGGTTCTGGCTGAAAAAAAGAAAAAACAGCAGGAGGCGAAGAAATGAGCGATTTACGCAATGTATCCTCCAACCCCCATATCCGGGCGAAGGATACCACTTCCCGGATTATGCTGACAGTAGTTATTGCACTGCTTCTGCCCGCATTTTTTGGCATTTACAATTTTGGCTTCCGGGCACTGGTTCTGATCCTGATCAGTATCGCAACCTGTGTTCTGACCGAATATATCTATGAAAAACTGATGAAAAAACCCATCACGATCGGCGATTTCTCAGCAGTCGTAACCGGATTGTTACTGGCATTAAACCTGCCTGTATCCGTTCCTTTCTGGATTCCGGTTGTCGGCGGCGTGTTTGCAATCCTGGTGGTAAAGATGCTGTTCGGTGGACTGGGACAGAACTTCATGAACCCGGCACTGGCAGGCAGATGCTTTCTGCTGATTTCCTTTACCTCCCTGATGACGAATTTTAACTGCGACGCCTATACCGGTGCGACGCCTCTGGCAAGTCTGAAAGCAGGAGAAAGCGTTAACGTTCTAAACATGATTCTGGGACGCACGGCTGGTACGATCGGTGAGACTTCCGTGATTGCGATCGTTTTGGGCGCCTGTGTTCTGATCGTTGCAGGTGTAATCGACCTGCGCGTACCGGGTAGCTATATCGCTTCCTTTGCCATTTTTGTCCTGCTGTTTGCAGCCCTTAGCGGAATTGCAATTAGTCCGGCATATCTGTCCGCACAGCTGGCAGGCGGTGGTCTGATGCTCGGTGCATTCTTTATGGCGACGGACTATGTAACCCGTCCTGTCACCAAAAAAGGACAATACATTTACGGTGTGATTCTCGGTTTTCTGACCGCGATCTTCCGTATTTTCGGCGCGAGCGCAGAGGGTGTATCCTATGCGATTATTCTGGGCAACCTTCTGGTTCCGTTGATTGAGCGTTATACGATGCCGAAAGCATTCGGAAAAGGAGGAGAGCGGTCATGAAGAGCATGCTGAAAGATGCGGGCATTCTGTTCGCAATCACCCTGGTAGCCGGATTGCTGCTGGGTTGTGTTTATCAGATAACAAAAGAGCCAATCGCACGTCAGGAGGCGCTGGCACAGGAAAATGCGTGCCGTGAGGTCTTTTCTGATGCGGAAAGCTTTGAAGCTGTGACAGATTTTACAGAAGAAGCTGCACAGGCTGTACTCAATGAGGGCGGCTACAGCGCAGCCAGTGTCAATGCCTGTCAGGAGGCAAAGGATGCGTCTGGAACAGTGCTTGGTTATGTGCTGACGGTGACAACCCATGAGGGCTACGGCGGAGATATCCAGTTTACCGTTGGCGTGCGCAATGACGGCACATTAAACGGGATTTCTCTGCTGTCTATTTCCGAAACAGCAGGTCTTGGCATGCAGGCGGGAGACGTTCTGGTTCCTCAGTTTGCAGATAAAAATGCCTATCCGTATGTATACACTAAAACCGGTTCGACAGCAGACAATGAAATTGATGCCATTTCCGGCGCTACGATCACAACCAACGCTGTGACCAATGGAGTCAACGCTGGTGTGTACTATTTCCAGACCATGCTGCAGCAAGGTGCAGGGGAAGGAGCAGCAAATGAGTAAGAAAAATACGCCTGCAGAGCGGCTTTATAACGGTATTGTCAAAGAGAACCCGACGTTTGTTTTGACGCTGGGTATGTGTCCGACCCTGGCAGTTACGACCAGCGCAGTCAACGGTCTGGGCATGGGTCTGACTACGATGGTAGTCCTTGCACTGTGTAACCTGATCATTTCCGCACTGCGCAAGATTATTCCCGATAAGGTGAGAATTCCTGCGTTCATCGTCATCGCTGCGTCTCTGGTTACGATGATGCAGCTTCTGCTGCAGGGCTTTATTCCGTCCCTGTATGATTCGCTGGGTATTTATAGTCCGCTGATTGTCGTAAACTGTATCATTTGGGCAGAGCGGAATCCTATGCGTCCAGAAATCCGGTACTCCCTTCTTTGTTCGATGGTATCGGTATGGGACTTGGATTTTCCGTTGCGCTGACCTGTATTGGTGCAGTTTCGTGAAATCCTTGGCGCAGGAGAGCTGTTCGGCTTCCGCGTGATGCCCCAATCCTATGTTCCGTTTTCGATCTTCGTTATGGCGCCCGGCGCATTCTTTGTGCTGGCATTTCTGACTGCTGCCCAGAATAAGATCAAGATAAACGGTGAGAAAAAAGGAAAAGATATGAGCAGCAAAATCCAGTCCGGCTGCTCGGATGACTGTTTGAACTGTGGCGTTTCCGGCTGCTGCGGTCACAGCTTTTACGGCGCTTCGGATCCGGCTGCTCAGACAAAGAAGGAGGAAGGCTGAACATGATGGAACAGATCCAGCAGTTATTGTTGATCCTGATCAGCTCTGCGCTGGTCAGCAACGTAGTATTGAGCCAGTTTCTGGGACTGTGTCCGTTTCTGGGCGTATCCAAAAAAGTAGAAACTGCAGCGGGAATGGGAACCGCCGTTATTTTTGTCATTACGCTTTCTTCCGGTGTGGCGGGAGCAATTTACAAATTTATTCTGACGCCTTTGAACATCCAGTATCTGCAGACGATCGTATTTATCCTCGTCATTGCGGCGCTGGTGCAGTTCGTAGAAATGTTCCTCAAAAAATATATGAAATCGCTGTATGAGGCGCTCGGCGTTTATCTGCCGCTGATTACGACCAACTGCGCGGTGCTCGGTGTTGCGCTGACCAACGTGCAGAAGGAGTACGGCATCTTTACCGGCATGGTAAATGGCTTTGCGACGGCGCTTGGTTTCACGATTTCCATTGTCATTCTTGCGGGCATCCGTGAGAAACTGGAATACAACGATTATCCGGAATCCTTTAAGGGAATGCCGATGGTTCTTGTCACAGCAGGACTGATGGCAATCGCTTTCTGCGGATTTTCCGGACTGTTATAGGAGGCGGAGAATGGTAAGCGGTATCCTGATTGCAATGGCAGTGGTAGGAGCGGTTGGTCTGTTTATCGGCCTGTTTCTGGGCATTGCCGGAATCAAATTTAAAGTAGAAGTAGATGAACGGGAAGAGGCTGTTTTGTCAGCCCTTCCGGGAAATAACTGCGGCGGCTGCGGTTATGCGGGCTGTGCAAATCTAGCGGCAGCAATTGCCAAAGGGGAAGCGCCGGTCAATGCCTGTCCGGTGGGCGGTGAGCCGGTTGGAAAAGAGATCGCAAAGATCATGGGCGTAGAAGCGGGAAAAGAGACGAAAAAGGTTGCATTTGTAGCCTGTCAGGGAACCTGCGATAAGGCGAAGACAGATTATGAGTATCATGGAATCGCTGACTGTGCGATGCTTTCCTTTGTCCCGAACGGCGGTCCGAAATCCTGTGATTATGGTTGTACCGGTTTCGGTAACTGCGTAAAGGCATGTCCCTTCGACGCAATCCATGTCGTAGACGGCGTAGCAGTTGTCGATAAGGAAGCCTGCAAGGCATGTGGAAAATGTGTCGCAGCATGTCCGAAGCACCTGATTTCGCTGGTTCCTTACGATGCAAAGTATCTGGTGGCATGCAGCTCCAAGGCAAAAGGTCCTGTGACGATGAAGGAGTGCAGCGCAGGTTGTATCGGCTGTACACTCTGTCAAAGAAACTGCCCGGTTGGCGCAGCGAAAGTGACGGACTTCCTCGCAAAGATTGATCCTGAAACCTGTAAGGGCTGCGGAATCTGCGCAGAGAAATGTCCAAAGAAAGTGATTGTGAAGCACTGATTGTTTGCGCCTGCGGAGAAGGTTTCGCCGCAGAGCGTTTGGAACAAAAACGCTCTGCGAGGATGCGCACTCGGCGCAGGGGTAGATGGTTGCCGAAGCAACCGCGCCTCGGCGCGAGAATGTGCCAAGGCACATTCTTTTTTAGCGGTTATGATTGCGGGAATCCTTCTGTGCGGTAAATTGTGCCGTCGCTTAAAAGGAATAGTGCTTCAATATCCGGCAGGGAGTCAATCAGCTCCCTGCCTTTTTCGTATCCAAGTAAGAAGCAGGACGTGCTGAGGGCGTCTCCGTCCGTGGAGGAATCGGAGAGGATCGTGACGCTGCTTAGGCCTGTGTCGGCGGGATAACCGGTGCGAGGGTCCAGAATATGATGATACAGGACTCCGTTTTCCCGAAAGCAACGCTCATAATTTCCGGAAGAGACGAGGGACTGGTCTTTTAACGCGACGATATCGACCAGCTCATTTGTTTCAGAAAACGGCTTTTTGATGCCGGTACGAAATGCTGTGCCATCCGGTTTTTGCCCGACGGCCAGGACGTTTCCGCCAAGATTGATCAGGGCGCTAGTGATATTTTTTTGGAGGAAAAATGCTTTCAGGCGGTCTGCGATCGCACCCTTTGCCAGAAATCCGAGGTCAAGCTGTGCATCCGGGTCGGCGAGGGTAACCGTATTGCCGTCGATCCGGATATTGTGGTAATCGACGTGAGGGAGCAGGGCATTGATCCGGGACTGCTTTGGGACAGGACCTGCAGGGTCGCCGGAAAAGTTCCAGAGCTGGGAAATCGGCGTGATTGTCGGATCGATCAGACCGTCTGTTTTTTCAGACCAGTATAACGCTGTCTGCAGCAGAGAGGCAGTTTCAGAATCGACAGTGACAGGCTGTCCATTCGCATGGTTAATATTCCAGATATCACTGCCTTCTTTGGTGTAGCTCAACAGATTTTCATAGTGCCCGCAGAGTTCAAATGCCTCGTTCAGGACGGCTTGGGCATCGTTTCCATAGCATGTCAGGGAAATCACGGTGTCAAAATAGAAGCCGGTTTTGGAAAACGGCTGCGCAGAAGATGCGCTGCAGCCGGTCAGGGATAATGACAGGGTGAAGCACAGCAGGAGAGTGATCGGTGCGAATAATTTTTTAAATATAATCATAGATAGAAATCCTTTCAGGTCAAGATAAAAGTTACAGTTCACCCGCGCCATTCGCAAAAGCGCATCTTTGATGCTTTCCGCTGCTTCGCAGCTCTTTTTGCTCATAAAATGGCGCTCCCTTCGTGCCCTTCTGAGTTCAGATTTTCGTGCAAGCACGGAATCCGAACTCAGAAGGGCATGAGTGAACTGTAATAGATAAAATACTGGATTGCTTTTAGCACGGATGCAATTCTAAAAATATGCGTAATTCGTTCCTATTTTGCCCCAGTATTCCTCCATCCTACCATAAAATGAAGTTTCTGTCGCAGTTTGTCTGTGAAAAAAGTGATTTTTTTCAGACTGGCTGTATAGACTTTTAGAAGGCGTACAGCCGGGAACGGGGATGGAAATGGAAAAAAACAGTACATTAAAATATGGTATATGGCTGACCGGGGCGTCCATGATGTTTGTATCTGCATGGTTTTGCGTCCGGCTGACCGGAACGGTAGGAGAAATGGGACGGTATCTGGACAGCATGGACAGCGTCGTCTGCATGGAGGAACTTTTGGATTATGAAAAAAAGGAAAATGGGCAGGCCCTGGAGGAAAACGATCTGGCAGAGCCGACGCTGCAGGTGAGGATGCTGGAACGGGAGGATAGTGCAGCAGCTGTTTCAGACAGCACGCAGCTTTCTATCAGCAGCTCGGATTATCAGGTGCTTTTGAAAATCGTGGAGGCGGAAGCCGGATCGGAGGATTTAAACGGCAGGATTTTGGTTGCAAACGTCGTCTTAAACCGGGTAAAGAGCGAGCTGTTCCCGGATTGTGTGACAGATGTGGTGTATCAGCACAGCAACGGTGTTTATCAGTTTTCCCCGGTAAAAAACGGAACGATCGACACTGTTTCAATCAGTGAGGAAACGAAACAGGCGGTAGAGTTAGCGCTGGATGGAACGGATTTGTCAAAAGGGGCGCTGTACTTTGCTGCGCGAAATGCGGCGAATGAAAAAAATATGCGCTGGTTCGATACACATCTGGTCAGATTGTTTGCGCATGGCGGACATGAGTTCTTTGGATAAAGACAAAAAATCGGAAAAGGTATTGTCCTGTCAGAAAACCTGTGATAAAATTGAGCGAAACGGACAGAAAAAAGAAACGAAGCTGTGCAACTGCAGCAGAAACAGGAGGAAGCATGGAAGTTTTGTATAGAAGTACGAGAGGAAATGAAGAGAGCGTGTCGGCATCTAAAGCAATTCTGGAAGGTCTTGCATCGGACGGTGGTCTGTTTGTGCCCCAGGCGTTGCCTTCTTTTTGATAAAACGCTGGACGAGTTTGCACAGATGGATTATCGCCAGACCGCATATGAAGTGATGAAGCTTTTGCTGACGGATTTTACAGAGGAAGAGCTTCGTTATTGCATCGACAAGGCGTACGACGGTAAGTTCGATACGGAGGCGATCGCCCCGTTGGCAGAAGTGAAAAAATGCGTGGTATCTGGAACTGTTCCACGGTCCGACGATCGCGTTTAAGGATATGGCACTTTCGATTCTGCCGTACCTGATGACGACTGCGGCGAAGAAAAAAATCAGATCAAAAATGAAATCGTAATTCTGACGGCGACCTCCGGAGATACCGGAAAGGCGGCTCTGGCAGGTTTTGCGGATGTGCCCGGCACGAGAATTATGGTCTTTTATCCCAAGGACGGTGTTAGCCCGATTCAGGAACAAACAGATGGTCACCCAGACCGGCGCAAACACCCGCGTGATCGGTATCCACGGAAATTTCGACGATGCCCAGTCCGGCGTCAAGAAGCTGTTTGCAGATAAAGAGCTTGCAGCATGGATGGAAGAAAGAGGCTATCAGTTCTCTTCTGCAAACTCCATTAATATCGGACGTCTGGTTCCCCAGATCGTTTATTATGTTTATGCATATGCACAGCTTGTGAAAGAAGGACGTATCAAAGCAGGCGAGGAGATCAATGTTACTGTTCCGACCGGAAACTTCGGCAATATTTTGGCTGCCTATTATGCAAAAAATATGGGACTGCCGATTAAAAAGCTGATCTGTGCGTCCAATGACAATAAAGTATTATATGATTTCTTCCGTACAGGTGCTTATGACAGAAATCGTGATTTTATCCTTACAACGTCCCCGTCAATGGATATTCTGATTTCGAGCAATCTGGAACGGCTGATTTATCGGATTGCCGGAGAGGATGCTACATGCAACGCATCCCTGATGGCGGCGCTTGCAGGTGATGGCAAATATGAAATCACTGCAGAGATGAAAGAAAAGCTCGGTGATTTTTACGGAAATTATGCGACGCAGGAGGAATGCGCGGCGCAGATCCGCAGCCTGTACGAAGATACCGGCTATGTACTCGATCCGCATACCGCGGTTGCAGCAGCGGTTTACAACAAATATAAAGAAGAAACCGGCGACACGACAAAAACTGTGATCGCATCTACTGCAAGTCCGTATAAATTCACCAGAACCGTTTTGAGTGCTATGGATGAAAAATATGCAGATATGGATGATTTTGCCCTGACGGAAGAATTGGAAAAGATCAGTGGAGTGAAGATTCCGGATGCGATCACAAAAATCCGCAACGCACCGGTGCTCCATAACATCCAGTGCGAAAAAGATGGCATGAAACAGGCAGTGATGGAGTTTTTGGAAAAATAATAGAATGCGTGCGCTCTGCGAGCTTTCCAATGTCATAAATCACAAAGAGATGGATGATAGAAATGACGGAGAACCTGATGGTTCTCCGTTTTTTGTGTTCCCGGCAAAGGGGGCGGCAGCATTCTTTGCTGTCGCCCCTTGATTACACAATTGTAAAAACGTGCGGGCTGTCAACAGTGGGGAAAGCCCGTTTATCTTGATGGTTGAAACTGCATTGACGTTATGGGATCCACTGCGCGCAGTTATTTTCTTTCCGACAGCTCCACATAAGGCTGATCGGTGCAGAGCGTCTTATACGCAGGGCGGATGATCTTGCTGTTGGTAGCAAGCTCTTCCATGCGGTGCGCGCTCCAGCCGACCATACGGGCGATGGCGAAGATCGGGGTGTAGAGCTCCATCGGCAGTCCAAGCATCTTGTATACAAAGCCGGAATAGAAGTCGACGTTGACGCTGACGCCCTTGTACATCTGACGTTCTTTGGCGATGACGGCTGGGGCGAGACGCTCTACACTGTTATAAAGCTCGAATTCATCATGCAGTCCCTTTTCTTCGGAAAGGCGTTCTACGAAGCCCTTGAAGATGACAGCACGCGGGTCAGATTTGGAGTAAACCGCATGGCCGACGCCGTAGATCAGACCGGCATGGTCGAATGCGTCCTTGTTGAGCAGGCGTGCGAGGTAACGGCTGATTTCTTCATCGTCTTTCCAGTCGTGTACTTCTTCTTTCATTTCCTCGAACATCTTGACAACCTTGATATTTGCGCCGCCATGGCGGGGGCCCTTTAAGGAGCCAATTGCTGCTGCGATAACAGAATAGGTATCGGACAGGGAGGAGGTGACAACTCTCGTGGTAAAGGATGAGTTATTACCACCGCCATGCTCCATATGCAGAATCAGCGCGATATCGAGGATTTTTGCTTCCAAAGGGGTGTAACTGCTGTCAGGGCGCAGGATATGTAAAATATTTTCCGCCATGGAGAGCGTCTGGGAAGGCTGGTGGATATACAGGCTGTTGCCGTCATGATAGTGGCTGTAGGCCTGGTAGCCGTAGATGGACAGCATCGGGCAGAGGCTGATGAGCTGCAGGCACTGACGCAGGACGTTTGGCAGGGAAACATCGTCTGCACGGTCGTCGTAGGAATACAGGGTCAGAACGCTGCGGGCGAGGGTATTCATCATATCCTTACTGGGGGCTTTCATGATAATATCGCGGACAAAGCTGGTGGGCAGGCTTCGATAGGAATTGAGCAGTCGGGAAAAGGATTCCAGCTCCTCCTTGTTAGGAAGCTTGTTAAACAGCAGCAGATAAGTTACCTCATCGAAGCCGAAACGGTTGTCTTTGCTGAAGCCGCGCACGAGATCTTCCACGTTGTAGCCGCGGTAAAACAGCTGCCCATGTGCGGGAACAGCTTCGCCGTTTACGATTTTGGTGGCGCGCACGTCAGAAATATTGGTGAGCCCTGCGAGGACGCCTTTGCCGTTTAAATCCCGCAGACCGCGTTTGACGTCGTACTGTGTGTAGAGCTCAGGCGCAATGGAGCCTGCCTGCTCACTCATTTTTGCAAGCGCAAGGATTTCGGATGTAATATCGGAAAAATTATTCGTAACCTGAAGTTCCATGGAAATACCGCCTTTCTGAAAATAATATATGGCTGTACCGATGCAAAAGAAAAAAAAGGATGCTTGCTGTGCAAAGGACAGCCGGAACATACATAGAAATGAGGATATGTCTGAAAATAGACATGACAGCTGAAATTCGTCGAATACCATTGTGCTTTTGTACCGGAATTTGCTGATTTTATGGTAAATTATAGCACGAGTGCAGGAGCAGAAACAAGAAAAAAACAAAAAGTTTAGAATAAGTTTACAATTATGATTACAGTTCACTCGTTCAGATTTCATGCTCGCATGAAAATCTGCTTATAAAAAGGCTTTTGTAAGCAAAAATGAGCTGCGAAGCAGCGGAGAGCGTCGAAGACGCGTTTTGCGAATGGCGCGTGCGAACTGTAATCGAGTTTAAAATCAATGAAAAGTGCCTTAAAAAAATCTTATGACAAGTTCTTGCGCGGTATGTGCTGTTGTGATAGATTTTTGGTAGTGCCAAAATCTCCGGCACATGGAGGAAATACAAATGGTCAATCAGAAGATACAGGATCGTCTGGCAGCGCTGCGGGCGGTCATGAAGAAAAAAAACGGCGTAGACTGGTACATGGTTCCCACAGCGGATTTTCACAATTCGGAATATGTGGACGCTTATTTTAAGGTAAGAGAATATTTATGCAACTTTTCCGGATCAAACGGAACGCTGATCGTCGGAATGGACGAAGCTGGTCTGTGGACGGATGGCAGATATTTTATCCAGGCGGAGCGGGAGCTTACAGGAACCGGAGTTACTTTATACCGGATGCTGGAGGACAACGTTCCGACGAAGGAAGAATTTTTTTTTACAGCAGAAGATGGAAAACGGTCAAACACTTGGCTTTGATGGTCGTGTCGTCGATACGAGATTTGGTCTGAAGCTGGAAAAAGACCTGGCGGACAAGCAGATTAAAATCGTGTATGGCAAAGATCTCGCAGATGAAGTCTGGACGGACAGACCGGCACTTCCGTGCCATCCGGTTCTGGTTCCGGACGAGGCGCTGTTTGGACAGAATGTTTCCGAAAAGCTGGCTGCAGTTCGTAAAGATATGGCAGCTCACGGCGCGTCCGGTCTGTTTTTGAGCAAGCTGGACGATCTGATGTGGCTGTTGAATATCCGCGGCGCGGATGTGGAATGCAATCCGGTTGCATTGTCCTATGCGTATCTGACACAGGATGAGTGCCATTTCTTTCTCCAGGATGGGGAAGTGACGGATGTGTTAAAAGCGCATGCGGCGAAGTATCACATTACCCTGCATCCGTATGAAGAGGCTGCAGAGTGGATGGAGTCCTGTGCGATCACAGGCAGCGTGATGTGCGATGAAGGCAACGTCAGCTACGCTTTTTATAAGATTCTGGAAAACCGTGCAGAAGTGGTCGATGCAGCGAATCCGACAGAGCTGTTAAAGGCGGTCAAAAATGAAACCGAGCTGGCAAATATGCAAGAGGTCTATTTAAAAGACAGCGCTGCGGTCTGCAAGTTTATTTACTGGGTCAAGAAAAATGTTGGTAAAATTCCGATGACGGAGTATTCCGCTGCGATGTATCTGGATCATCTGCGCAGTGAGATCGACGGTTATCTGGATCTTTCCTTTCCAACGATCAGCGCTTATGGGACAAATGCAGCGATGATGCATTATGAGGCGACCGAGGACAACTGCGCAGCGCTTGCGCCGGAAGGTATGCTTTTGGTGGATTCCGGTGGTCAGTATCTTGGCGGTACGACGGATGTGACGAGAACGATCGTGTTGGGGCCGGTTTCCCAGACGATCAAGGAGCATTACACAGCGGTCGCAAAGGGCATGCTGCAGCTGACAGACGCAAATTTTTGTACGGCTGCACCGGCAGAAACCTGGATATTCTGGCACGTCAGCCCATGTGGGATCAGAACATCGACTATAAATGCGGAACCGGTCACGGCGTCGGTTATATTTTGAATGTCCATGAGGGACCCCAGGGCATCCGCTGGCGTTTCACCGGCAATCAGAAGGAAGTGCCGATCGAAGCAGGGATGGATGTGACAAATGAGCCCGGTATTTATATCGAAGGAAGCCACGGTATCCGGATTGAAAATGTGATGGTTGCCAGAAACGGCGTGAAAAACGGAGATGGGCAGTTCATGTATTTCGATACGCTGACCTGGGCACCGATCGATCTGGATGCCATCGATGTTTCTGTGATGGAGAGAAAAGATATCGAGCGGTTAAACCGTTATCACGCACAGGTGCGCGAAAAGATGACGCCTTACTTGAACGAAGAAGAGGCGGCATGGCTCAAAGAAGCGACACGGGCGATTTAAGGCGGGCAGGAAACACTCAGAAGAAACAGCAGGCAGGACATTTTGAAAAAGAGGTCCTGCCTGTTTTTTTATCGTATAGGAAACTTTGTTCCTATACGATAAAACGCTCCGCGCGGATCGCACTGCAGCGGAATGGAAGAATGTCGCTTGCGCGACCCGCCGCAGGCGGAGAATCCTGCTTCGCAGGATTCTTTTTTACCATTGCCTGCGGTATTCTCCGGGTGAAATCCCTTCGACCTTTTTAAACATGCGGGAAAAATAGTTGGCATCCTTCATGCCGCATTGGATGCCGATTTTTTCGATCGAAAAATCTGTAAAGCGCAGCAGCTGTTTGGCGTGAGTAATGCGCAGGGACAGAAGGTAAGCGTTGATGGAGACGCCGAACTGTTCCCGGAAAATCCGGGTCAGGTAAAATTTGTTGATATAAAAAGTTTCCGCAAGATCGTCGAGCCGAATTGTTTCAGGATAATGGAAATCCAGGTAATCTTTGATTTGCTGCAGATTATATTTGCGGGAGGTCGGTTTGGCGGTGCTCCCGGGATGCCAGCTGTCCTGCATCAGCAAAGAAAGCAGGGCAGTGAGCTGCTCAAAAATCTTCATATCGCGGACATAATCGGAGGAAGCCGCCGTTTCACAGAGGCTGTCAAGAATTTTCTGATACGGGGCAAGGCTTTGGGGGCGAAAGCAGGCAAGACCGCCGCGCTCGGTATATTTTTCATAGATTCCGGGCATGTTCGGACCATAAAAGTGCGCCCATTCAAGTGTCCAGAGCTGATTGGAGCAGCGGTGGAGGTAGCTCTTTTTACAGTCCAGAAATACACAGTCTCCGGCAGAGAGTGTGTAGTGCTTCTGGTCGTATTCGAGGGTACCGGAGCCTTCCAGGACAATAAAACACAGGTAGGAGGCGAGATTTTCCCGGTGGCTGGTGTGGGGGGACAACGCTTTTAAGCGGCCGCATTCCTGCAGATGGATGAGGTTTGTCCGGGCAAAGGTGGACGGTGTATACAAAATCCGTTCGGATTCCACGAGAGTTCCTTCAAAAAGAGCGGTATCCATAAAAAATTCTCCTGTAGATTTTTTAATCAGAGTAGCAGCTTTTAGTATATCAAAAAAGTCAATATAATGCTAGCTCTGTGCAAGATATGCTCTTCTAAAATAGAAAAAGATCAGGTAGAATATCAACTATTATGAGAAGGATATGACATCAGAGCGATAAAATCAGGAAAGGATAAAATTTTTATGAAAAAAGCATTGATTACAGGCATTACCGGACAGGACGGCTCTTATCTGGCAGAGTTTCTGCTGGAAAAAGGCTATGAGGTGCACGGCATTACCAGACGTGCTTCCATTTCGAATACAGCAAGAATTGACCATCTGATCGCAAAGAATGCGATTACCTTACATGACGGGGATCTTTCCGATTCCTCTTCCCTGATCCGTATCATCAGCATTGTACAGCCGGATGAAATCTATAACCTGGCTGCACAGTCCCATGTACAGGTTTCTTTTGACGTACCGGAGTATTCCGGCGACGTGGACGCGATCGGCGTGCTGCGGATTCTGGAGGCAGTCCGCATTCTCGGGCTGACCAAAAAGACGAAGTTTATCAGGCTTCCACTTCCGAGCTGTACGGCAAGGTAGAAGAGGTTCCTCAGAGAGAGACAACACCATTCCACCCTACAGCCCCTATGCAGTTGCGAAGCAGTATGGCTTCTGGATCACCAAGGAATATAGAGAAGCTTACGACATGTTTGCAGTAAACGGTATCCTGTTTAACCATGAGTCTGAGCGTCGCGGCGAAAATTTCGTAACCCGTAAGATTACGTTGGCAGCGGGCAGAATCGCAGAGGGTCTGCAGGATCATTTGGAGCTGGGAATCTGGATTCCAAGCGTGACTGGGGCTATGCAAAAGACTATGTAGAGTGCATGTGGATGATTTTACAGCATGATACGCCCGAAGATTTCGTTATTGCCACAGGTGAGCAGCATACCGTCCGGGACTTTACCGAAAAAGCGTTTGCAGCAAACGGTATTGAACTGCGCTGGGAAGGTGAAGGTCTGAACGAAAAGGGCTATGACAAGGCGACCGGCAAGATGCTTGTCTGCGTCAACCCTGCATGGTTCCGTCCGACGGATGTAGACAACCTCTGGGGCGACCCGACAAAGGCGAAGACTGTTCTTGGCTGGAACCCGCAGAAGACCAGCTATGCAGAGCTTGTCCGCATTATGGCAGAGCATGACAGAATGCTGGCAAAACGCGAAAAGGCAGTGAAAGAAGCAGGCACGCAGGCGTAAGCCTCGGGAAAAAGCACGCATAGGTGCAAAAAAAGGCGTGCATGCATGGCATATGTTATGTACGGCAGTTACATAAGGAAAGAAGGATAACATCATGATGGAAAAAGACGCCAAAATTTATGTGGCAGGACATCGCGGCATGGTTGGCTCCGCAATCGTGCGCGCACTGGAAAAAGCCGGATATCACAATATTGTAACAAGAACTCATAAGGAGCTGAATCTGTGCAGACAGCAGGATGTGGAAGATTTTTTTGCAGCAGAGAAGCCGGATTATGTTTTTCTGGCAGCAGCAAAGGTCGGGGGTATCGTCGCAAACCAGGAAGCGCTGGCGGATTTCATGTATGACAACATGACGCTGGAAATGAATGTCATACATTCCGCATGGCAGAATCAGTGCAAGAAGCTGCTGTTTTTAGGCTCTTCCTGCATTTATCCGAGAATGGCTCCGCAGCCGATGCCGGAGAGTTGCCTGCTCACTTCCGAGCTGGAAAAGACGAACGAAGCCTATGCGCTTGCAAAAATTTCCGGTCTGAAATACTGTGAGTTCTTAAACCGCCAGTACGGAACGGATTATATTTCTGCAATGCCGACCAATCTTTACGGACCGAACGATAACTATCATCCGACTCACAGCCATGTGCTTCCGGCGCTGATCCGCCGTTTCCATGAGGCGAAGGTTTCCGGCGCGACAGAGGTAACCTGTTGGGGAACCGGCACGCCGCTGCGCGAGTTCTTATATGTGGATGATCTTGCGGATGCCTGCGTATTTCTGATGAACAATTATTCCGGCAATGAAACCGTTAATGTCGGAACCGGAAAAGAGCTGACCATCAAGGAGCTGACGGAGCTGACCGCGAAGGTGATCGGCTACACCGGCGAGATCAAGTGGGATTCCACAAAGCCCGACGGCACACCCAGAAAACTTCTGGATGTTTCCAAATTGAAGAATCTGGGCTGGACTTACCAAACCGAGCTGGAAGATGGAATCCGTCTTGCATATGAAGATTTCTTAAACAATCCGATGCGTGCAGAGCGGTAAAAAAATTCCTGTTGTATTTTCGGGATGAATTGGATATAATGAAAACAACCTGAAATGTACGAGAACTCCTGTTGTTTTGAACCTACATTTACTTTAAACGGGATTCCTATATTGCCGGGTAGATGTCAGGCCCTCATTGCGCAGGGGAAGGCAGAAGCGCCGGTTGCGGTTACCCACCTGGCCTTGGCTAGGAGTCAGAAGATGGGAGGCGGCATTTTGGGGGATACAAAAGATAAAGAGACGATCCGGAAGGGTTGTCTCTTTATCTTTTGTAAGAAAACTTTATGGGAGTGATAAAATCAAATGGAAAGACGGGAGTCGTTTCAGGAACGCAGGAAGAGACAACAGGCGCGCAGGCGTCTTTTGGGGAAACTGGCGGCGGTTCTGATCGGTGCCGTTTTTTTATTTGGGCTGTGCAAAAAGACGGCAGATCAGTTTTTGCTGACGGGTGAAAAAAAACAGGACAGCTATATCGGGATCGAGGACGCAGGCCATATGGTCTGGCTTCTTGCAGACTGTAGGCAGGAGCAGCCGACACAGGCGCCCGCAGAGACAACCGATGCTGTGCAGGAGTTTGACGGGGATAATACACAGGCGGCTGTAGTATCTGCGCATGCTGCCGGCAGTCGGTCAACCCCCGACCAGGTACTGGATTTGATGAAAAAATTTCAGGCGGAATCTGACGACGGCTATTTGACGTGGACCCAGGCAAAACAGTATTTTTCCTGCCTGCCGGGCAGCCGGGAGTTATTTTTAGGCGGTGCGTATACGGGGACTGAGCGGGTGGAGGAAGCGGACTGGTACGACTGGTTCGACCGGGCAAAAAGAAAGTATGATGCTGCCGGAAGGATTCGGGAGGAGACGGTCGTAGTGTTGGGCATTTTGAAGGGGGATGAAAATGGACCGGGAGATGCACAAGAAAGCGCGCAAGCTGCTCTGATGCGCGAAATGGGGACTGCTTCCGGTGGCAAAAAGGATGCGCAGAGCCAGAAAACAGAGCTGCGCATCCTGACGCAGAACGGTGTCCGGATGGCTGCGTCGGCAACGTTTTTGACAGAATCCATGCGGTTTTGTCCAGTGCGGGCGATCGTAAGGGAGGATTGCCTGTATGCAGTTCGAAATAGATTAACGGAAACCGGTCATATTAAAAAATGTCTGGATGATCGAGACGACCGGACAGAGCATACACGGGTTCTGGAAAGACTGTGAATTTTCCGGCGCGGCGGCAGTTGAAGTAAAAACAGATTCTGCGGAGGGACAGAGGACAGAAGAGAACAGAGAATCGGATTGGAAAAGGGACAGAAAAAGTACGACGGTGGTTTCAGATACAGCACAACTTTCCGAAGCAGTCTGTGATCTGACGTTTGAAACAGGAAAGCCTGTCATTGTGTGTCAAAAGCCAGACAAGATTTCCGGACGGCTGCTCGGCGTGTCGCGAAACGGCGCAGAAATCGAAGGTCACGGGACGATTCCTTTTTCGGAGGATCTGCAGTGTTATCGGTTGTATGGGCGGCTTTCACAGATGGACATCGGAGAATTGAAAATCGGCTATGGATTTACGGATTTTGTAGTGGAGGACGGAACGATTGAGGCAGCGCTGGCGGTGCGGGAAGAAAAGATGGAAACCATTCGCGTGCTGATTAAGACGTCTGGCTATGCAAACAGCGTACATCAGGCCGTGGAGCTTTTCGCGGACTGTGATTGTAGGATTTGGAACGTCGAGAACGAGCTTACCACGCTCGAAAAAGGTCAGCGTCTTGTCATTACGCGGGATTCTCCGTTGCTTGATCAGACCGGACGGATTACAATCGAACCGAAAATCCTGACCGGGCATCTGATGTTATCCGGTGTAGAGCGGGCACAGGGGCAGGCAAACTACCGCGGCAGGCTCGAGCTGGTGCGCCGGGAGGATGGAATTGTTGTAATCAACGAGCTGCCGCTGGAAGAATACCTTTATGGGGTCGTGCCGGGCGAAATGCCGGCGTCTTATCCACTGGAAGCGTTAAAGAGCCAGGCGATCTGTGCCAGAACCTATGCATATGAAAGGCTGCAGCGCGCCGGATTACCGGAGTATGGGGCGCATGTGGATGACAGCACGGCGTTTCAGGTGTATCAGAATCTTGCAGAGCAGGGGCAGACGACACAGGCGGTCAAGGAGACGTCCGGACAGGTATTGTTTTACGGGGAGGAGCCGGCGCAGACCTATTATTATTCCACGTCCTGCGGCTATGGCACGGATTTGTCGGTCTGGAGAGGGACCCGGGCAGAAGCATATCCGTATCTGTGTGCGCAGGCGATCGACGAAAGAAACATGGAGCTGACGAGACTGCTTGGCGGGCAGGAAAGCGTTGCTGCGATGGCACCGATTTTGCAGCAGGCGCAGCTGCTGGAGCAGTCGGATGTAATGGAAGCGTTTTTGAGGCAGAGGGACGGCGATTTTTATGAGAAAGAAGAGCCGTGGTACCGTTGGAGCTATAGGGTAGAAACCGTTGATGAAAAGGCACTCTGGGAAAGGGTATGGATACGGGCACAAGCGGATGGACAGTGTGTGTTCGTGCCTGGGGAAGCTGGAGAATGGAATGCAGTAAAGGAGCGCACGAAACTGTCTGAAAACACAGGGAAAATCCGGGAAATCCGTGTTACAAAACGCAGCAGCGGCGGCGCGGCGCAGGAGCTTTTGATCGAAAGCGAAAACGGACAGGTACGGATACAGTCGGAATACAGCATCCGGTATGTGCTGTGCGACGGAAAAACACAGGCGGTCAGACAGGATGGGAGCGCGGCAGCGGTAACATCGCTTTTACCAAGCAGCTTTTTTCAAGTCAGTACTTTTAAAACTGACGGCTTTATGATAGGATATACTTTAATTGGCGGTGGTTACGGGCACGGAATCGGCATGTCTCAGAATGGGGCGAAACATATGGCGGAGGCGTCTGTCAGCGCAGAAGAAATTTTGACGTTCTTTTATAAAGGATGTCAGTTAAAAATGATTTCCTGAAAAGTCCACGCAGCGACGCACCGCAAAATGAAAACCGGAAAGGAAAAGATCTGTTTATGAAAAAGAAAATCCGGCTGATTACAGGGTTTGGCAGGCATATGTCAAAATCAAATGTCAATGCATTTGCATCATCAAGCTCTGCATACTTTATGTTTTTGTCGATCATTCCGATTATTATTTTATTGTGTTCCCTGCTGCCCTTGACGACGCTGCAGAAATCCGACCTGTTAAAGGCGGTGTCAGAGGTCATGCCATCGCCGATTGTGCCGATGATGAGCAGCCTGATCGAGTCGCTCTATAACAGTACCGTTGGCGTTACGAGCGTCGCAGCGATCGTAACTGTATGGTCGGCAAGCAAAGGTATGCTGTCCATCATGCGCGGCTTAAATGCGATGAACGGCGTTGTGGAGGATCGTAACTATTTTGTGCAGCGGATTTTGGCATCTCTTTATACGATTCTGTTGTTGATCGTCCTTTTTGCTCTCTCTCGTTTTCATGGTCTTTGGAACAACGCTGGTACGTCTTTTAAACGACAGGATCCCGATACTGGATCATCTGATGTCCATAGCGATGCATTTTAAACCGCTGTTTTCCTGGGGCATCCTGACGCTGGTGTTTATGGTGATCTATGCCTATGTGCCAAATGTGAAGCTGAAACTGACGAAGCAGTTTCCCGGTGCATTGTTTACGGCGATAAGCTGGAACCTGTTTTCCTGGGGCTTTTCGGCATACATAGAGCGGTTCAATGATTTCGGCGTATACGGAAGCCTTTCTACAATCATCGTCGTGATGATGTGGTTGTATTTTTGTATGTATCTGCTGTTAGTCGGGGCACACATCAACCGGTTTGCTGTTCCGTTTCGAAGAGAGATTCTCGAGAAATAGTATTGACTTTTCGGGATGGATTTTTTACAATAAGGCGTAAAGGCGATGAAGGTGTCAGTAGTATTTCCTGTACCGGCAGAGAGGAGAAGCCAGTGGCTGAGAGCTTTTCCAGCAGGATCGGATACGAATTTCCCACCGGAGCTGTTCGGCTGAAGAGAGCCTGCTGTCAGTGCTTTTGGGTAGGTCGGAACGCACAGGACACGTTACGTCTGCAATGAGTGCCTGCCGATGGCGGGAACAAGGGTGGTACCGCGGAATTTTTTCGTCCCTGGTTTAATAAACCAGGGGCTTTCTTTTTATTCAGCTAATAGAAAGGATTCTATTGGGCATGACAGTAAAAATTGCAGGGCAGTTTTGCTGTTTACAATAATCAAAGGAAGGTCCCGGGAAAGTAGAAGGCCGCACAGAAGAAAAACGGCTATCTGACAGAAAGGAGTTTGCTGTGAAAGAGAAACTGGCAAAAATCAGAGAAGAGATTTTGAAACAGATCGACGCCTCCGAGAACCTGGATAAGCTCAACGAGGTAAGAGTCAGCGCACTGGGTAAAAAAGGGCGCCCTGACTGAGCTGCTAAAGAGCATGAAGGAGGTCGCGCCACAAGACCGTCCGAAGGTTGGACAGATGGTCAATGAAGTGCGCGCTGAAATTGAAACAGCGCTGGAAACTGAAAAAGCAAAGCTGGAAGACCGTGTAATGGAAGCTCGTTTAAAGAATGAGGTGATTGACGTTACCCTGCCTGCAAAGAAAAATTCCGTTGGACATCGTCATCCCAATACGATCGCTCTGGAAGAGGTAGAGAGAATTTTCGTTGGCATGGGCTACGAAGTGGTTCGCGGTCCCGAAGTCGAGAAGGATTACTACAACTTCGAAGCGCTGAATATCCCGAAGGACCATCCGGCAAGAGACGAGCAGGATACCTTCTATATCAATGAGGAAATCGTCCTGCGTACACAGACCTCTCCCGTGCAGGTGCGTACCATGGAACAGGGAAAGCTGCCGATCCGTATGATCGCGCCCGGCAGAGTATTCCGTTCCGACGAAGTGGATGCAACCCATTCTCCGTCCTTCCATCAGATCGAAGGTCTGGTTATCGATAAAAATATTACATTCGCCGATTTAAAGGGCACGCTTGCAGAGTTTGCAAAAGAGCTGTTCGGCGAAGATACCAAAGTAAAATTCCGTCCCCATCATTTCCCGTTTACAGAGCCCAGTGCAGAAGTAGATGTCAGCTGCTTTAAGTGCGGCGGTAAGGGCTGCAGGTTCTGTAAGGGCTCCGGTTGGATTGAGATCCTGGGCTGCGGTATGGTACATCCCAAGGTACTCAAGATGTGCAATATCGATCCGGAAGAATACTCCGGCTTTGCATTCGGCGTAGGTCTGGAGCGTATCGCCCTTCTGAAATACGAAATCGACGATATGCGTCTGCTTTATGAAAATGACATCAGATTCTTAAAGCAGTTTTAACGGGAAGGAGAAAGAGGAAGATGAATACAGCATTATCATGGATTAAAGCATATGTGCCCGACCTTTCCTGCACCGATCAGGAGTATTTTGACGCCATGACGCTGACCGGCACCAAGGTAGAAGGCTATGAGCGCATGGATAAAAACCTGGAAAAGATTGTAATCGGACAGATTGAGAAGATCGAAAAGCATCCCGATGCAGACAAACTGATTATCTGCCAGGTTAACGTAGGCGACCGTACGATTCAGATCGTAACCGGCGCACCTAATGTAAAAGAAGGTGACAAGGTTCCGGTTGTTTTAGACGGCGGTAAGGTTGCAGGCGGTCATGACGGCAGTCCGTTGCCGGAGGATGGCATTAAGATTAAGGCCGGCAAGTTAAGAGGCATTGAGTCCGACGGTATGATGTGCTCTATCGAGGAGCTGGGCAGCAGCCGCGACATGTATCCGGAAGCACCGGAGAACGGTATTTACATTTTCGACGACGATGTAGAAGTCGGTACAGACGCAGTAGAGGCGCTCGGTCTGCATGACACCGTATTTGAATATGAAATCACCAGCAACCGTGTAGACTGCTACAGCATTTTAGGCATCGCAAGAGAGGCGGCTGCAACCTTCAGAAAGCCGTTCATTCCCCCGGTTGTGGAAGTACACGAAAACGGCGAAAATGTACACGATTATGTGGACGTAGAAGTACAGGATACCGATCTGTGCACCCGTTACTGCGCAAGGGTCTGCAAAAATATCAAAATCGCTCCGAGCCCGAAGTGGATGCAGAGACGTCTGGCTGCAGCAGGTATCCGGCCAATCAATAACCTGGTAGACATCACGAACTACGTTATGGCAGAGTACGGACAGCCGATGCATGCATATGATCTGGACACGATCGCAGGACATAAGATCATCGTCCGCCGTGCAAAGGACGGAGATGAGTTCGAGACGCTGGATGGTCAGATCCGCAAGCTGGACAATCAGGTTCTGATGATCTGCGACGCGGAAAAAGAAGTCGGCATCGCTGGTATCATGGGCGGTGAAAACAGCAAGATCACAGACGATGTGCACACCGTTTTATTCGAGGCTGCAACATTCAACGGTCCAAACATCCGGAAATCCGCAAAGAGAATCGGTATGCGTACCGAGGCTTCCGGTATTTTCGAAAAAGGTCTGGATCCGGTCAATGCAGAAGCAGCAATCGACAGAGCGTGCCAGCTGATCGAAGAGCTGGGCTGCGGCGAGGTAGTAGGCGGCATGGTAGATGTATGCGAGCCGATCAAAGCCCCTGCGCAGAATCCCGTTTGAGCCCGAAAAGATCAACCGTTTCCTCGGAACAGATATCACAAAAAAGAGCAGATGCTGGAGTACTTCGGACGCATCGAGCTTGCATATGACGAAGCTGCCAACGAAATTGTTGTTCCCTCGTTCCGTCAGGATCTGGAAGGCTTTGCCGATATCGCAGAAGAAGTAGCACGTTTCTACGGCTATGACAAGATCCCGACCACCCTGCCCTCCGGCGAAGCGACAACCGGTAAGCTTTCCTTCGAAGAAAGAATTGAACAGAAGGCAAGGGATATCGCAGAATACTGCGGCTTCTCCCAGGGTATGTCTTATTCGTTCGAAAGCCCGAAAGTGTTCGATAAGCTGCTGATCCCGGCAGACAGTAAGCTGCGCAAGACTGTAACGATCTTAAACCCTCTGGGCGAGGATTATTCCATCATGCGTACCACTTCGTTAAACGGCATGCTGACAAGCCTTGCAACCAACTATAACCGCAGAAACAAGGACGTCCGCTTATATGAGATTGGCAACATTTATCTGCCCAAGGCGCTGCCTCTGACAGAGCTTCCGGACGAGCGCATGCAGTTTACACTCGGTTTTTACGGAGAAGGCGACTTCTTCACGATGAAGGGTGTTATCGAAGAGTTTCTGGAGCACATCGGTATGAAGAAGAAAGCGGAGTACGATCCGAACGCACAGAAGCCGTGGCAGCATCCCGGCCGTCAGGCAAACGTTGTTTATGATGGAACCGTAATCGGCTATCTCGGTGAAGTACATCCGAAGGTAATGGCAAACTACGGCATCGGACAGAGAACCTATGTGGCAGTTTTGGATATGCCTGCAGTGGACGGCTTTGCATCCTTCGACCGCAAGTACGAGGGCATCGCAAAATATCCTGCAGTGACCAGAGATATCAGTATGGTTGTACCGAGAACCGTTCTGGTAGGTCAGATTGAAAAGATTCTGGCACAGCGCGGCGGCAAGATTCTGGAAAGCTACTCCGTTATTTGATATTTACGAGGGCACACAGATCAAGGAAGGCTATAAGTCCATCGCTTATACCCTGACCTTCCGTGCAAAGGATAAGACGCTGGAGGATGCAGAAATCACAGCGGCAATGAAGAAGATCTTAAATGGTCTGGAACAGCTTGGCATTGAATTAAGACAGTAATAAAAGGACGTAAGCAGAGCCCTGATGCCGTTTTGCAGCAAAAAGGGCTCTGCGTATGGAACATCGGACAGGGAGGAATATATGGAGAAAAAAACGACCGCGCTCGGAACGGTGAATAATGAAGTGGATTTCTGCAAGGTATACGATATGGGGACAAAGGAGCAGATCGAGAGAATTCTTCTGGCAAACCGGATTTCCTATTCCTGCCGTTTCGAAAAGCAGGGATTTTTTTCAAAACTGTTTGGAGTCGGGGAAAAGGCTCTTTGCACCTTCCGGATTCACGATGAGGAAGTGCCGCGTGCCAAGAGGCTGGTAGCCTCGGTGCTCGGGTAACAAGAACAAACGTAAGGAGATAAAGAAATAATGGAACGCAAAAATGCTTGGAAAGGCTATGACGAAGCCAAAAGCGCAAAGGTAGATGCGCTGGCAAAAGACTATATGGATTTTCTTGACAACGGTAAAACAGAGCGGGAATGTGTCGATACGATTGTAAACCAGATTGAAGCGGCAGGATACCGCGAGCTGCCCGAATTGATGAAAGAGGGCAAGAAGCTTTCTGCAGGCGACAAGGTATATGCGGTATGGATGAACAAGACGGTTGTGATGTTCCAGATCGGAACAAAGCCGATGACCGAAGGCTTAAACATTCTGGGTGCACATATCGATTCCCCAGACTGGACATCAAGCAGAACCCTCTGTATGAGGATTCCGATTTTGCCCTCCTGGATACTCATTATTACGGCGGTATCAAGAAATATCAATGGGTAACCCTGCCTCTGGCGCTGCACGGCGTCGTTGCAAAGAAGGACGGCTCCATCGTAGAGATCAAATATCGGTGAAAACGAAGACGATCCGGTATTCTTCATTTCTGATCTGCTGATCCACCTGTCTGCAGAGCAGATGGAAAAGAAGGCTTCCAAGGTCATCGAGGGCGAAGCGCTTGACTTAATCTTCGGCAGCAGACCGCTGGCAGGAGAAGAAAAAAAAAAGAGGCGGTAAAGGCTGGCGTGATGAAGCTTCTGGCGGAGCAGTATGGCATTGAGGAAGAGGATTTCCTGTCCGCAGAGCTGGAAGTTGTACCGGCCGGCAAGGCAAGAGAAGCAGGCCTGGACAGAAGCATGGTGCTTGGTTATGGTCAGGACGACAGAGTATGCGCATTTACTTCTCTGGCAGCGATGCTGGAAATTGGTCAGACGGAGCGCACCGCATGCTGCATCCTGGTAGATAAAGAAGAGATCGGCAGCGTCGGCGCAACCGGCATGCAGTCCCGTTTCTTCGAAAATACCGTGGCAGAGGTGTTAAATCTTGTCGGCGAATACAGTGAATTAAAATGTCAGAAGATGTCTGGCAGCCTCTGATATGCTTTCTTCTGATGTAAGCGCAGCATTTGATCCCTCTTATGCGTCTGCTTTTGAAAAGAAAAACGCAGCGTTCTTCGGACGCGGCATGGTGTTCAATAAATTTACAGGTGCCCGCGGAAAATCCGGCTCCAATGATGCAAACGCAGAATATGTTGCACATATCCGTGCGATCATGGAGGAGTCCGGCGTTGCATTCCAGACCGCTGAGCTTGGCAAGATCGATGTCGGCGGCGGCGGAACAATTGCTTACATTCTTGCTTTGTACGGCATGAACGTAATCGACTGCGGTGTTGCAGTTCTTTCCATGCATGCACCGTGGGAAGCTACCAGCAAGGCAGATATTTATGAGACAAAATGCGGCTATGTTGCATTTTTGGAGAAAGCGTGTCTGTAATGGAAATGGAAGGCTTAAAAACTTCTGATTATTATTTTGACCTCCCGAAGGAGCTGATCGCACAGGATCCGCTGGAGGATCGGAGCGCATCCCGCCTGCTTGTTATGGACAGACAGACGGGGGCGACCTCGCATCATATTTTTAAAGAGATCTGTTCGTTCTTAAAACCGGGCGACTGTCTGGTTTTAAACAACACGAAGGTTATTCCGGCGCGTCTGCTTGGTGCAAAGGAGGATACGGGAGCCTCTGTAGAGATCCTGCTGTTAAAGCGGATGGAAAACGATGTCTGGGAAACTCTCGTAAAGCCCGGCAAAAAGCTGCGCCCCGGTGCAAAGGTCGTCTTTGGCGACGGACGTCTGCGTGCAGAAATTCTGGATGTGGAGGAAGATGGAAATCGTCTGGTGAAGTTTTTTTATGATGGGATCTGGGAAGAGGTGCTGGATTCCCTCGGTGAAATGCCGCTGCCTCCCTATATTACCCATAAGCTTCAGGACAAAAACCGATATCAGACGGTATATGCAAAATTTGAAGGCTCTGCAGCTGCGCCGACGGCAGGACTGCATTTTACAAAGGAGCTGCTTGCCCAGGTAGAAGCGATGGGTGTGGATATTGCCTATGTCACGCTGCATGTGGGACTTGGCACATTCCGTCCGGTCAAGGTCGACAACGTGCTGGAACACCATATGCACACAGAATTTTATCAGGTGACCCAGGAAGCGGCGGATAAAATCAACCGTGCCAAAGCAGCCGGAAACCGTGTGATTTGTGTCGGTACGACGAGCTGCCGTACTGTAGAGAGCGCTGCGGAAGCGGACGGACATATGAAAGCCTGCAGCGGCAACACGGATATCTTTATCTATCCGGGCTACAAGTTCAAGGTGATGGACGGGCTGATTACAAACTTCCATCTGCCGGAATCGACACTGGTGATGCTCGTATCCGCATTTGCAGGAAGAGACCATGTGTTGAAGGCGTATGAAGAGGCGGTAAAGGAGAAATACAGATTTTTTCTCTTTTGGGGGATGCCATGTTTATCGCAGATCTGAACAAAGAAGGGGTGCGCGCGGAGTAGGATTTTACGAACGAGGTAAAGAATTCCTATCTATAAAAAGTATTAAAAGCAAGGTCGGGAAATGTCTCACAGACTGTCTGTGGAGCGCATTTCCCGACCTTTTTGTCTGGAATGCCAAACCGTTGCCCGATATCCCTGTAATTTTGTAGGATTTAATGCTTGCATTTTGGGAAAGATTCCATTATGATAATCTACAGCAAACCCTACAAAGTTAGTAGGAGTTAACCAGGAAGACAGTCGCAGGGACGAAAAACAGAGACAAAGACCTGTGAAGAACGGAGGAAGTTATGTCAGAACAGCTGCTGCAGGTAAAGAATTTAGTAGTCAACGTAGAGGACACAGAGATCCTTCACGGCATTGACCTTGAGATAAACAGAGGAGAAACACATGTCCTGATGGGCCCAAACGGTGCCGGTAAATCCACACTGGGTTATGCGCTGATGGGAAGCCCCAGATATCAGCTGACAAACGGTCAGATCTGGTTCAAGGGACAGGATATTACAGAGGAATCCACAGACAAGCGTGCGAAGGCTGGTCTGTTTTTATCGTTCCAGAACCCACTGGAGGTTCCCGGTATTACCCTCGGGAACTTTTTGAGAAATGCGTTGGAACAGCGCACCGGACAGAGAATCCGTCCGTGGGAGTTCCGCAAAGAATTAAAGAAAGCAATGGACGTACTGCAGATGGATCATTCCTATGCAGACCGTGATTTAAATGTTGGCTTTTCCGGTGGTGAAAAGGAAAAAAGGCGGAGATTTTGCAGCTTCTGATGTTAAAACCGGATCTGGCGATTCTGGATGAAACCGATTCCGGTCTGGACGTCGATGCAGTCCGCACCGTATCCAAGGGAATCGAAGAGTTCCAGAAGAATCAGCAGGGCTCCTTGCTGGTAATTACACACAGCACGAGAATTCTGGAATCCCTGCATGTGGATGTGACGCATGTGCTGGCAGACGGAAAGATGATTCTGTCCGGCGATAGCAGCCTTGTGGAGGATATTAACGAAAACGGTTTTGAAAAATATATCGGACATCAGGAATAAGAAGCGTCCAAGAAGGAGAATCCCATGAAAGAAAAGACTTATGTGGAGGATGTCAACAGAAGCATCTATGACATCCGAAACGAAGAGAAAGATGTATATCGGGTCAAAGAGGGACTGACACCGGAAATCGTGGATCAGATTTCGAAAGAAAAACACGATCCGGACTGGATGCGCGAATTTCGTCAGGAAGCCCTGAAAGTATATAATGAAATGACGATGCCGGATTGGGGCCCGTCTATCGAAGACTTAAATATGGACGAGATTGTTACCTATGTACGCCCCAACACGCAGATGAGTGCGAAATGGTCCGAGGTTCCGACCGATATCAAAAATACGTTTGAGGCACTGGGAATCCCGGATGCAGAGCGTACCTCCCTGGCGGGTGTCGGCGCACAGTACGATTCTGAGCTGGTTTATCACAACGTGCGTGAAGAGGTTGCTGCACAGGGCGTTGTATACACGGATATGGAAAGCGCGCTGACCGGAGAATATGCCGATCTGGTGCATAGCCATTTCATGAAGCTGGTTCCGCCCAGAGACCATAAGTTTGCGGCACTGCACGGCGCGGTCTGGTCCGGCGGTTCGTTCGTATATGTTCCGGCAGGTGTGCATGTGGAGATTCCACTGCAGTCCTATTTCAGACTGAATGCGCCCGGTGCAGGACAGTTTGAGCATACACTGATCATTGTTGAAGAGGGAGCGTATCTGCACTTTATCGAAGGCTGTTCCGCACCGAAATACAATGTTGCAAACCTCCATGCGGGCTGTGTAGAGCTGTATGTCGGCAAAAATGCGAAGCTGCGTTATTCGACAATCGAGAACTGGTCGAAGAACATGTATAACTTAAATACCAAGCGGGCAAAGGTAGAAGAGGGCGGCACGATTGAATGGGTATCCGGTTCCTTTGGTTCCCATGTTTCCTATCTGTACCCGACGAGCTTATTGGCTGGCGAAGGCGCGAGAAGTGAATTTACCGGCATTACCTTTGCAGGCAAAGGTCAGAACCTGGACACCGGCGCGAAGGTCGTACACAGCGCTCCGAACACTTCTTCCTATATGAATACGAGATCGATTTCCAAGGACGGCGGCGTGAGCACGTTCCGTAGCAGCGTTGTAGTTACAAAGCAGGCAAAGCACAGCAAGAGCTCCGTTTCCTGCGAGTCCCTGATGCTGGATGACCGTTCCAGATCGGATACGATTCCGGCAATGGATATCCGGACAAAGGATGCGGATATCGGACATGAGGCGCAGATCGGCAAGATCAGCGACGAAGCAGTCTTTTATCTGATGTCCAGAGGACTTTCCGAGGAAGATGCCAGAGCGATGATCGTCAGCGGCTTTGCGGATAATGTTTCGAAAGAGCTTCCGCTGGAATATGCGGTCGAGATGAACAATCTGATCCGTCTGGAAATGAAAGGCAGCATCGGGTAAGGCTGCAGGAAAACGAATCTGCAGCGAAATGAGAGGAAGTAGGAATCAACATGGATATGAAAATAAATTTCCTGCCTGCAAAGACCTGGAACTGGCTTCGGATGAATGAAACGGAAGTAAAGCAGGTAAAAGCAGACAGACAGGCTTTGGAAAAAGAAGAAATTCCGGAAACGTTTGCGGTAGAAGCAAGCATACTGGAACCGATCAAAACCGGTATGGGACCGGACATGGACAAGCTGGCAGAGCAGTCAGGCTTTGCAGCAAAAGCTTACCGGATGCCTGCAGGCATAAAAGAGGCAGCTGCGCTGCGTCTTGGCTTTGTCTGTAAGGATCAGACTGCAAGTCTGGATCTGATCGATCTGATTGCAGAAGAAAACAGCGAGATGACCGTTGTGATGGATTATGCATCCGATGCAGATGCAGAGGGACTTTGCAGCGTGAGAACCCGCGCAAAGGTCGGAAAAGGCGCACTGCTGCGTCTCGTTCAGATCGATTGCCTCGGCAAAGGGTTCCGTGTTTTAAATGATGTCGGAAGCATCTGCGAGGATCAGGGACGCATCGAAATGGTGCACATTTTCCTGGGCGGCGGAAAGATTTATCAGGGATGCCAGACAGAGCTTCTCGGAAATGAAAGCTCCCTGCAGTCCGATATCGGTTATCTGTTACAGGACGATCAGCGTCTGGACATGAACTATGTGGCGCTGCATGAGGGAAAACGTACAAACAGCGAGATCAATGCGTCCGGCGTATTGAAGGATGCGTCTTCGAAATTGTTCCGCGGAACGATCGACTTTCAGCACGGCTCAGCAGAATCTGTCGGAGCAGAAAAAGAAGATGTGCTGCTGATGGGCGACGATGTGGTAAATCAGACCATTCCGCTGATTCTCTGTGCGGAAGAGGATGTCAAGGGCAGCCATGGCGCATCGATCGGACAGCTGGATGAAGAGACGCTGTTTTATATGCAGGCGCGCGGGATTTCGGAGGAACGGGCATATGCACTGATGGCGGATGCGAGAATCGAAGCGGTATGCCAGAAGATTCCGGATGAAACTGCGCAGAAACTGGTAAGAGCTTATCTGGGAGGAGATGCAGCTGATGAATGTGAAGAAAATTCGTGAAGATTTTCCACTGCTTCTGGCAAATCCGGATCTGACCTATCTGGACAGTGCGGCGACTTCCCAGAAGCCTGCGTGCGTGCTGCGGGCAGAGCGGGAGTTTTATGAATGCCATAATGCGAATCCGCTGCGCGGCTATATGAACTGAGTGAGAATGCGACGAAATGTTATGAAGATGCCCGCAAAACGGTACAGCACTTTATTGGTGCAGCCCGTCCGGAAGAGATCGTTTTTACGAGAAATGCAACGGAAAGCCTGAATCTGGTCGCTTACAGCCTGGGAAGCCTGCTGCTGAAACCCGGAGATGAAGTGGTAGTCAGCATTATGGAGCATCACAGCAATCTGCTGCCCTGGCAGCATGCGGCAAAACGTGCCGGAGCACAGTTAAAGTTCGTGGAAATGCTCCAAAGACGGCAAAATCACGCTGGAAGACGTGGCAGCTGTCCTGACGGAAAAGACGAGAATTATGGCAATTACCCAGATGTCCAACGTGTTAGGCTGTGTCAACGATATCAAAGGCATTGCCGGACTTTGTCATGAAAAAGGACATCGTACTGGTAGCGGATGGCGCGCAGAGTGTGCCGCATATGCCGGTCAATGTGTCGGAGCTGGATGTGGATTTTTTGTCCTTTTCCGGACATAAGATGCTGGCTCCGATGGGAATTGGTGCGCTGTACGGCAAGATGGAGTGGCTGGAAAAAATGCCTCCTTTTCTGACCGGCGGCGAAATGATCGAATATGTGACCCGCACCGGTGCAACCTATGCTGAGGTGCCGCATAAATTCGAGGCGGGAACCGTCAACGCTGCAGGCGCGTATGCGCTGGGCGAAGCGATCCGTTATATCGAAGGAATCGGTTTTGAGGAGATCACAAAGCGTGAGGATGAGCTGACCGCGCTGGCAATGGAAGAGATGAAGAAGAATCCGTATGTGCATATCATCGGCTCCGACCGCCCCGAAGATCATCATGGTATTTTGGCGTTTACGGTTCAGGATGTGCATCCCCATGATGTGGCTGCGATTCTGGATTCCGATAAAATCGCTGTCCGCGCGGGACATCACTGTGCACAGCCGCTGCTGGCGTATTTAAAAACACCGTCCACGACACGTGCGAGCCTCGCTTTTTATAATACGGAAGAAGAAGTTCTGCGCTTTACGCAGAGCCTCAAAACACTGAGAAGGAGAATGGGGTATGGAGAGTAAGACCTTTTACAATGAGAGTCTGACAGAGCATAATGTACACCCTTATCATAAGCACACCCTGGAGGGTGCAAACATGGCGCTGGAGGGTGTAAATCCCAGCTGTGGGGATGACATCGTCCTGCTGTTAAAGGTAGAAGATGACAAGATCGTAGACGGCGCATTTCAGGGAGACGGCTGTGCGGTGTCGCAGGCATCTGCAGATATGATGCTCGATCTGATTATCGGCAAATCCAAGAATGAAGCACTGCGCCTTGCAGATATTTTCCTGCGCATGATTCAGGGCAAGGCTTCGGAGGAGGAAATGGACGAGCTGGAGGAATCCTCGATCCTGGCGGATGTGGCGCATATGCCTGCGCGTGTAAAATGTGCCTGTCTCGGATGGCATACCGCAAAGGAAATGCTCGAAAAAGGCCCCGGCTGCAAATGTGAGGCATGTCATGAATAATCGCTTCCGGTTTGATGCTCCGTCCGTTGCAGACGAAGAAGAATTAGACGATCAGCTGGTTGCATATAATTTACGGAAGGTTCCCTGCAGACAAGGGGAGCCTTTTGTTAAATTCTGCCGCTGCGCCTATAATGAAAAAAATGAACTGGTCGGCGGTGTGCTGGCATGCAGTATCCTCTGGAACATACTGTCGATTGAGTCTGTATGGGTGGCGGAGAATTACCGGGGACAGGGCATTGCTGCCAGACTGTTAAAAGAAGTAGAAGAAGAAGCGAAAGCAGCAGGCTGTTATATGGCACAGCTGGATACGTTTGATTTTCAGGCACCGGGCTTTTATGAAAAGCAGGGCTATGAAATATTCGGTACGCTTACCAATGCACCAAAGGGACATACACATTATTACATGAAGAAGACGCTTTGAGATTGCTTTTTTTCGGTGGTCTGTATATAATAGAAAAAAACTGCAACCCATCGCGGACAGGAGGAATCTGTTATGAAAATGATATTTGCCATGTTGCATTCGGAAGATGTGGATGAAACCGTAGAAGAGCTGAACAAGGAAAAATACTGGGTAACCAAGCTCTCTACCACCGGTGGCTTTTTGAAAAACAAGAACGTCACGCTGGTCATCGGTACGGAGGATGAACAGGTTCCCGGCGCGCTCAAGATTTTAAAGGAATGCGCAGGTGCGCGTCAGTCCGTCAAATATACGATGCCCTCCATGTCGACCGGAAGTCTTGGCCCTGGCGCAAACTCGATGATCCCGATCGATATGCAGGTCGGCGGATGTACCGTCTTTGTAGTGGATGTGGATCAGTACGAGAAATTCTGAGGCTGGACGCTGGCAGGTGCGGGTGTTCGGAATGCCCGATGCTGTCAGCAGAAAGCTGTGAGTCGAAGCTGTATGCAATAAGGATGAGATAAAAAATAGAAAACCGCTGTAGTTTCTACATGCTTTCCGGGTCGGAGTTTAAAACTGACTCTGAAAGATGTAAAAACTACAGCGGCTTTTTGTTGTGGCGAAAAACCGATCTTGCGTTCGCTGTGTCGCAGGCGTCACAAAGTAGCTGGGATCGCAGAGCCGAACTGGACGTTCGCCTCGCGATTCCTTTGGCGCAAAGCGCCTGCGGAATGGAGGTTTTTATGGGAAAACACGACCGCTCACTCTGCTGTTCCGTCGCTGGTATCCGGCAAATCTCCGCCCGTCCAGTCGGTTGTTTCGTGAATGATGGTAATCTCTTCATCGTCCGGCGTCCTGCCCTGCAGCATGATGCCGATGTAATGGATTCGTTTCATTGCGCGCTGATAATGTTCCTGTGCGGCGCTGGCGCGTTCCTGGTCGAAAGTCTCTGCACTGCAGGCTTCGTGGTACAGGCTGTCCGCTTCCTGCATGTGTTCCGCCGCCTGGGCAGCCAGCTCGTCGATTCCGGCGTCGGCATAGCGCTTCGGAACGGAGATGTCCGCGAGGCTGTCCGTCAGGGCGGTCAGTTCATCCAGACCGGAAAGCAGCTCCTCCTGTGCAGTTTCGGAAGACGGATCGATCTGCTCGAGTGCCAGCGTTCCGGAAGAAAACGCATCATAAAACGTATTCATCTGGCTGGTGTAATCGGTCAGGGCAGAATCGCTTCCGCAGCCGGAAAGGGAAAGGGCAAGCAGCAGGGACAAAGAAGCCAGCGCTGTTTTTGCGCGCATCATCTCGTACAAGACGCCAGAATGCGGTCTTTGAGGGCGCATAAGGCGGCAAGGGAATCTTCCTTGACAGAGGATTTTACGGTAACGACAGGCTCCAGGACGTTCATTTGCTTCATTTCAGAAAACAGCTGCTGCATCTGCTTTGCGCTGACAGGACCCCAGGTTCCGTTTTCAATCAGTCCGATGGTGCGGTTCTGCAGGCTCAGTGCGCCCATATCGTGAAGGAAGTTGTACATAGCAGGGTAAACGCCATTGTTGTAGGTGGGCGCTGCAAAAACAAGATGGCTGCAGCGGAACGCTTCCGCGATCAGGACAGAGACGTCGGTGACGGAAACATCGTAGAGCGCGATATTTTTTATGCCGCCCTCTGCAAGTCCGGCTGCGAGGATGTTGGCTGCATTTTCGGTGTCACCGTACATGGAGGCATAGAAAATTGCAACAGCGTTGTCTTCGGGAACATATCTGCTCCAAAGGTCATATTTGCTCAGCAGGTATTCCAGGTTTTCTCTCCATACGGGACCGTGCAGCGGGCAGATCGTGCGGATGGAAAGGGCAGAGAGCTTTTTGAGTGCTGCCTGTACCTGTATTCCGTATTTGCCGACGATATTGCAGTAGTAACGTCTGGCATCATCGAGCCAGTCGCGGTCGAAGTTTACTTCATCTGCAAACAGATGGCCGTTTAATGCGCCGAAGCTGCCGAACGCATCTGCGGAAAACAGGATCTGTTCGGTCTCTTCATAAGTAACCATGACTTCCGGCCAGTGCACCATCGGTGCGAGGAAGAAGTGCAGGGTATGGGAGCCGAGGCAAAGGGTGTCACCCTCTTTGACAGTCAGGGTGCGTCCGGTTAAGTCGAGGTCGTAGAACTGGCTGACAAAGGCGAAGGTTTTGGCGTTGCCCACAAGCGTCAGGTGCGGATAACGCAGCAGAAGCTCTGCGATATTGGCGCAGTGATCGGGCTCCATATGGTTGATGATCAGATAATCTAACGGTTTGCCGTTTAAGCTGTGGCTGACATTTTCCAGATACTGTCTGGTGACGGAAGCATATCCGTTGTGTCCAGCAGGGCGGTTTTTTCATCGAGGATCAGATAAGAGTTATAGGAAACACCGCGCGGAATAGGAAAAAGGTTTTCAAATAAAGCAAGGCGACGGTCGCTTGCGCCGACCCATACGACAGAGTCGGATACGTTTCTTGTACAATACATAAGCGCTCCTTTTCATTTTTTGAAGTAAGAATGCCGCAGCAATCGCGCATTCTGCGTCCTGTCTGCAGGCTGTTTTGACCTCTATAGGATACCGCATTTTGGATTTTGTGACAAGTGAAAACAGTTCGTCTTTTCTTTTCCGGAAAATCGTGCTAGAATAGTATAAACTTTTTCAATGCACAGAGGAAAAGTGCAGAAATGAGGAGCAATGACAAAAGAAGAATTTCGCAGGCTGGCACAAAGCGGTCTGCTTTTTCTGGACGGGGCAACCGGCTCGAATCTTCAGAAGCAGGGAATGCCTGTCGGGGTGTGCCCGGAGCTATGGATTACAGAGCATGAAGAGATTATGAGCGGACTTCAGAAAGCATATCTGGAAGCAGGGACGAATATTCTGTATGCCCCGACCTTTACGGCAAACCGGATCAAATTAAAGGAATTCGATCTGGAGGACCGGATAGAAGAACTGAATCACAAATTAGTCGAAATCTCCAAAAGGGCTGCCGATGGGAAGGCGCTGGTAGCAGGCGATCTGACGATGACAGGGCAGCAGCTAAAGCCGATGGGCCCGTTGGATTTTGAAGAACTGATCGACGTTTATAAAGAACAGATCCGGTATCTTACAGAAGCAGGAGCAGACCTGCTCGTGGTGGAAACGATGATGAGCCTGCAGGAATCGAGGGCGGCGCTCATTGCGGCAAAAGAGACGTGTCCGGACATTCCGGTCATGGTGACGATGACGTTTGAATCAGACGGAAGAAGCCTGTTCGGGACAGATGCGGCGACGGCGGCGATCGTTTTGTCGAGTCTGGGCGCAGACGCGGTCGGCGCAAACTGTTCAACCGGACCGGATCAGATGGCAGAGGTCATCCGTAGGATGGCGAAGGTGACGGATATACCCATCATCGCAAAGCCAAACGCAGGACTTCCGTCTTTGGATGAAAAAGGGCAAACCGTTTACGATATGGGCCCGGAGGAATTCGGCGCAGATATGGAGCTTTTGCTGGACGCAGGGGCGCAGATTTTGGGCGGCTGCTGCGGCACGACGCCGGAGCATATCCGCAAAATGACCTACCGGCTGGCAGGAAGACCGGTTCCGGTGCATGGAAACCCGACGCAGAGAGCACTGACTTCGGAACGCGCGTCCCTGACCTTTGACCTGGACGGACCGTTTCTGATCGTTGGCGAACGAATCAATCCTACCGGTAAAAAGAAGCTGCAGCAGGAGCTGCGCGAGGGCAGCTTTGAACTTGTAACGCAGTTCGCACAGGAGCAGGAAGAACGCGGTGCGTCGATTCTGGATGTCAACATGGGCATGAGCGGAATCGACGAAAAGGCGATGATGCTGCAGGCGCTGGAAGAGGTAGCGGGTGTGACGAAGCTGCCGCTGTCCATCGATTCCAGCCATGTGGACGTGCAGGAGGAAGCGCTTCGGCGTTATCCGGGACGCGCACTGATCAATTCGATTTCGTTGGAATCCGAAAAGTTCGAAAAGCTGCTGCCGTTGGCAAAAAAATACGGCGCGATGTTTGTCCTTTTGCCGCTATCGGACGAGGGACTGCCCAAAAATTTGAATGAGAAGATTTCCATCATCGAAAAAATTGTGGCGCGCGCGCTGGAATTGGGCATGAAAAAGACGGATATTATTGTGGACGGTCTGGTGGCGACGGTCGGCGCGAACAAACAGGCGGCGTTGGAAACGTTGGAAACGATCCGGTATTGCCATAGAAACGGTCTGGCAACGACTTGCGGACTTTCGAATATTTCGTTCGGCCTGCCGGAAAGAAGCTGCGTTAACAGTGCGTTTCTGACGATGGCGATCGCGTCCGGACTGACTGAACGATGGCGATTGCAAATCCAAGCCAGGATATTTTGGTCGGCGCTGCATTTGCGTCGGACCTTTTGTTAAATAAAGAAGACAGTGATATCCGTTATATCGAATTTTCCGGTCAGGCAAAGGAACGTCGGGAAGAGGCGGCTGCCAAAAAGGAAGCGCTGCTTCGGCAAAGCCTGCAGGCATCTGAAGGCAGCACTGTGACGGCAAACCAGCCGGGAAATACGCAAGTCCAAGACGGCGCGACCCGGCAGAAAGCAGAGAGTACAAAAACACCACAGCAGCAGTCGGCAGAGCGGGTGCGTGAGGCGGTGCTAAAGGGAAAACGCAAAATCGCAGAGGATTTGACGAAAAAAGCGTTGGAGGCTGGCAATTCCCCACAGGAGCTTTTGCACGGACAGCTGCTTCCGGCGATCAACGAGGTCGGTGAGCTGTTCGATAAGGGAAAATATTTCCTACCGCAGCTGATTGCGAGTGCGGAGACGATGAAGCTGTGCATCGGCATTTTGGAGCCGCTGCTTTTGCAGGATCAGACTTCGGAAAAGATGCCGGTAGTCGTCATTGCGACGGTTGCGGGGGATATCCACGATATCGGCAAGAACCTCGTCGCGCTGATGCTGAAAAACTACGGCTTCCAGGTCATCGACCTCGGAAAGGACGTTCCGAAAGAGAAAATCATAGAAGCTACAATCGAGCACAACGCACAGATTATCGCACTTTCTGCCCTGATGACGACGACGATGCAGGAAATGAGAAATGTCGTTGAATATGCGAAAGAAAAGGGTGTAACGGCAAAAATTATGATCGGCGGTGCAGTAATTACGCAGGATTATGCAGATGAAATCCATGCAGATGGCTATTCTCGGGATGCGGCGGACGCCGTCCGGCTGGCAAAGCGCCTGGTCGGAATGCAGGAGTGAGATCAGCGCTACTTTGAAAAATTTCCAACAGGGGGAAGATCAGATGGAAGAAAGATCCAGGGATGTGATCAGTTTGCTGGAAGAGCTGACAGAGCAGAACAGACAGCAGACGGCTTCGTTAAAAAAGCAGCTTTTCGTGACGAGAATTTTGGCTGCGGCAGGCTGTGTTCTGGCAGCGGCGGTCATCGCAGTTTTTCTGCTTATCGTCCCGCCGATGCTGCAGATTATCAGTCAGGGACAGGAGACGCTGGTGGAAGCGACAGACACGCTGCAGACGGCGCAGGAGACGCTGACGGATATTCAGACGCTGTTTGATGAAAACGGTCTGGTTTGGCAGAGCAGCGAGGCGTTAAGCCAGGCAACGGAGAAGTTAAACCGGATGGACATCGAAAGCTTAAACAGCGCGATCCGTGATCTGGGAGCAGTTGTGGAGCCGTTGGCGGAGTTTTTCGGGAAGTTCAAACGGTAAAACGATAGTTTAAGATGATAAAATTAAGATGAACATACAGAGGTGCGATGAATCGCACAAAACGCTGACAGGGTGGCAGCAAGGAGGAGATGCAGCATGAATGGTGCACAGGCAATGGTAAAATGCCTTGAAAATGAAGGCGTAGAAATGGTATTTGGATATCCGGGGGTTGCGATCTGTCCGTTTTATGACAGCCTGTTGGATACGGATATCAAATCTGTTCTGATCCGGACGGAGCAGAATGCGGCGCATGCAGCCAGCGGTCTGGCTCGCGTGACCGGCAAGGTGGGCGTATGCGCGGTAACGAGCGGTCCCGGTGCGACAAACCTGATTACTGGTATCGCAACAGCTTTTGCAGACAGCATTCCGCTTGTGTGCATTACCGGACAGGTCAACAGCGAGCTGATCGGCAGCGACGTGTTCCAGGAAGCGGATATCACTGGAGCGGCGGAATCGTTTGTCAAATACAGCTATCTGGTCAAAAATGCAGAGGACATTCCGCAAATTTTTAAAGAAGCGTTTTATATTGCAAATACCGGCAGAAAAGGTCCTGTCCTGATCGACGTTCCGATCGATGTGCAGAATGCGCCGGTACGCAAATTCAAATATCCGGACAGCGTGAGCATGCGCACCTATAAACCGACTGTAAAAGGACATATCGTGCAGATCAAAAAGGTAATTGCCGAGCTGGAAAAGGCAAAGCGTCCGGTCATCTGCGCAGGCGGCGGCGTGCTGCTTGGCGATGCGCAGAAGCTTTTACGGGAATTTTCCCACCGTCACAAAATTCCGGTTGTAACAACTATGATGGGCATCGGCGCGATGCAGACAGAAGACCCGCTGTATTTCGGTATGGTCGGCAACAACGGCGCACCGTGCGCAAACCGCGCAATGAACGAGGCGGACATGATAATTATGGTCGGCGCGAGAGTGGCGGATCGTGCGGTCAACCAGCCGGAAATCATCACGAAAAATAAGGTGCTCGTCCATATGGATGTCGATCCTGCGGAAATCGGAAAAAACGCAGGCCCGACGATCCCGCTGGTCGGCGATGCAAAACACATTTTTTCCGATATGCTTGAACAGGAGTTAGACGGGGATTACAGCGAATGGGTAGTCTGCCTGCAGGAATATGAAAAGACGATGACAGATACGAGAAAGCCCGATCCTGCCTTTGTCGATCCGGCGGAGTTCGTGCGCAGGCTTTCCGATAAAATGGAGCAAGACGCAGTTTATGTGGCAGACGTGGGACAGAATCAGATCTGGTCATGCAGAAACTGCAAGATCCGTGAAGGCAGCTTTTTGACCTCTGGCGGTATGGGAACGATGGGCTATTCCATTCCTGCGGCGATGGGCGCAAAGCTGGGCGCACCGGGCAGACAGGTCGTTGCAGTGTGCGGTGACGGTTCGTTCCAGATGTCCATGATGGAATTTGCGACGATGCGTCAGTATCAGGTTCCGGTGAAAATTGTGGTAATTGCAAATCATTATCTTGGTATGGTAAGGGAGTACCAGCAGAATACTTACAAGGGACGTTACTCTGTCGTAGAGCTCGGCGGCGGTCCTGATCTGGAAAAGCTGGCACAGGCCTACGGCATGGACTTTATCCGTCTGGAGGCTCCGGACAAGATGGACGAGGCGATCGACGCCTTTTTAAAGGATGAGGACGCTGTTTTGATGGAATGCGTCATCAATCCGATGGATACGGTAAAATAACGGAGGGAGGAACAAACCGATGAAGAAGATATATTCTGTACTGGTGGAAAACCGCTCCGGTGTTCTCTGCAAGGTTGCGGGGCTGTTTTCCAGAAGAGCGTTTAACATTGACAGTCTGGTGGTTGGAGAGACAGACGATCCGAGTGTTTCCTGCATGACGATCGTATCCAGCGGCGATAACCACACGTTAGAACAAATCGAAAAGCAGTTAAATAAGAAACTGGATATCATTAAAGTAAAGACCTTCGACGAGCCGGCCAGCATCAGCAGGGAGCTGATGCTGGTGAAGGTAAAATATAACCGGAACAATCGCAGGGATATTATGGAAATCTGCAACATTTTAAAGGCGCAGATCGTAGATATGAGCAAATATCAGATGATGATCCAAATCTGCGACGTGCCGGACCGCGTGCAGTTATTCTTAAAGATGCTCAATTCAATCAGTATCGTGGAAGTTGCCCGCACCGGAACTGTGGCGCTGCAGAAATGCCACGATCAGGAAAACTGAATGGGGAAGCTGTTGCAGGTGCAGTGAGGACATTACATTCTGCAGACAGTTTGGCGGGATTTCGATATCAGGCGATTCTGCGTTATAACACAGATTTTACGTAAAATAAAAAGCCATAACTTCCGGTTATGAATGACATGCCGGAAACTCATACGTTGACATGCTATGCGAACATTGCTAAAATAAAGCGCATAGGGTGATCAGGCAGCCCGGCAGAAGAGCCGGGTGCTGTACAGGGAGGAAACGAAGCGATGCATAAGAAGGCATTTCAGCTGATTGTTGACAATACCTCCGGCGTATTAAGTCGGATTTCCGGGCTGTTTTCCAGACGGGGTTACAATATTGAAAGCATTACTGCAGGCGTAACGGCTGATCCGCGTTTTACCCGGATTACCATTGTAGCCAGCGGAGATGATGAAATCCTCGATCAGATAGAAAAGCAGGTCGGTAAGCTTGTGGATGTCCGGTATATCCGTGAGCTGGAGCCGGATTCCAGCGTATTCCGCGAACTGGCGCTGATCAAGGTAAGGGCCAATGCCAAGGAACGGAAGGCATTATTGCTGTTGCAAACGTGTTCCGTGCCAAGATCGTGGACGTCGGGGCAGAGAGCCTGGTCATTGAAGTAACCGGCTCCCAGAGTAAGCTGGAGGCATTTCTAAATCTATTGTCCGGCTATGAGATCCTGGAGCTTGCAAGAACCGGTATTGCGGGACTTACAAGAGGTGTAGACCGTGTGGTTTACATCGATGAAGAGGACAACAAAAATCTTTAATGTACAATGTTACTGATAGGAGGCTGACCTCCTTTTCAGAGATAGAAGCAGATACCAAAATATGGAGGATACCAAGATGGCAAAGATTTATTATCAGGAAGACTGCAACCTCTCTTTATTGGAAGGTAAAACAATTGCAGTGATCGGTTATGGCAGCCAGGGACATGCACATGCATTAAATGCAAAGGAGTCCGGATGTGATGTCATTATCGGCCTGTATGAAGGTTCCAAGTCCTGGGCAAAGGCTGAGGCACAGGGCTTTACCGTATACACTGCTGCAGAAGCTGCAAAGAGAGCAGATATCATCATGATCCTGATCAACGATGAGCTGCAGGCAGACATGTACAAGAAAGACATCGAGCCCAACCTGGAGCCCGGTAACATGCTGATGTTCGCACACGGCTTCAATATCCACTTCGGCTGCATCAAGCCTCCGAAGGATGTAGACGTAACCATGATCGCTCCCAAGGGACCTGGTCATACCGTTCGTTCTGAGTATCAGGCAGGCAAGGGCGTTCCGTGTCTGGTTGCTGTTGAGCAGGATGCTACCGGCAAGGCATTGGATCTGGCTCTGGCATATGCACTGGCAATCGGCGGCGCAAGAGCAGGCGTTCTGGAGACTACCTTCCGTACCGAGACAGAGACAGACCTGTTCGGCGAGCAGGCAGTTCTGTGCGGCGGCGTATGTGCACTGATGCAGGCTGGTTTCGAAACTCTGGTAGAAGCTGGCTATGATCCGAGAAACGCCTACTTCGAGTGCATTCACGAGATGAAGCTGATCGTTGACCTGATCTATCAGTCTGGTTTTGCAGGCATGAGATACTCCATTTCCAACACGGCAGAGTACGGCGATTACATCACAGGACCAAAGATTGTGACAGAGGATACCAAGAAAGCAATGAAGAAGATCCTGTCCGATATCCAGGATGGTACTTTTGCAAAAGAGTTCCTGCTTGACATGAGCCCCGCAGGCCGTCAGGTACACTTCAAAGCGATGAGAAAGCTCGCAGCTGAGCATCCTTCTGAAAAGGTTGGCGAAGAAATCCGCAAACTCTACAGCTGGAACGGCGAAGACAAACTGATCAACA
>VOFJ01002596.1_pt1 | contig 86815 bp, 83 predicted proteins | sample 5384081 | NCBI WGS metagenome assembly VOFJ01 (sample SAMN12384729, study PRJNA508395) | human gut metagenome | isolation source: healthy gut I | host: Homo sapiens | reverse complement strand
CATTCATCCCCAGATTTTTGTGTATCGGAAGGCAATGCAATCTCCAGAAAACCGTTATCGCCGGTTGCCTCAGAAAAGTGAAAGTGAAGTAGGTCTGCATGTAAAGTTACGGCGTTGACGGTGAGCCGGAAGCACCTGAAACGCTGATCAGTATCACCGGCAGCGAGCTCGACGCATGGAGGTGACTGGGGGCAGTTCTGGAGGGAATGCCGTCGTAAAGCCTGTAATCGGCCATTGCCGCAGCAGGAAACCCGAATACCGACACCTGCTCAGATTCACGAACCCCATTGCGCGCAGCTCATCATCAGAAATCTGATGCATGCCTGATTCATTGACCCTGATTTTGACCCAATGTCCAGAAGCGAGCAATGACGCCCCCTGTTTCGGCCGACAGCATGTCAAGCGCAACGAATGCCGCAACGGCAACCGTCAGACACAGCTGCTTGACAATCTGATATGTGCGCTTTACATGTGCGGTCATCATTTGATTTTAAGGGTCAGAATACGTTTACAGTCAAGATCAATCTCTATACGCGAATCAATGACGGCAGGAAAGGTAACCGGCAGCATACATGGCGAAATAATGTCGCCGGTTTTCAATGTGACATAACGGCTCACAAGAGACACTGCACCATCAATATGCATGTCGGCAACAGGGACATCAACACTCACTTCATTGCCGGCAGCCCCGCACTGACGGCATTCTATCCGCAGCACATCATTACCGGATGGAATCTCAACCGGTTCAGAGGGAGCGAACGCCCCGTCGAATGTGGCCATAAGTGCCGCATTCACAGAAGTGTCGGGGATGGGCGGGACAAGCCTCACGCCCAGGCCGAAACCTTCGGTGTAACGGTGAGCGAAGCGCTCAGGAATGGATTTTCCAAGCCGCCCTATGGTGACAAAGGGAACAACCTGCAAAAGCCAGTCGCGGGCGAAATCGGGCACAAACAGCGGCGTGGAGACCCTTACCAACGCAGAATCGGCAATAAGCGACACAGGGAACCCTGTGGGCGAAACCACATTGTCCGACGCCAGCATCTCGGCCATAGCTGTCCAGTCTGAATCCGGATAACGTTCAATCGATATCGTTTTCATTTCTACCCTAAACCGATTACGGATTCAGCTCATACGGTTGTACATCACTGCAAGATGCGCATAAATTGATGTATTGGAAATCACCACCCCCTCGGGTGCACAGATTCTGTAGGGCGTGAAGTTCCATATTGCTTTTATGTCGGCTCCGATCAGCCTGTCGGCCATCTGCTGTGCGAACTCAACAGGGACTGCCAGAATTCCGATTCCGGCTTTCAGACGGCGGCATTCATCCTCCAGAGTGTCGATATGAAACACCGGGAGCCCGTGCTTCACGGACCCGACAAGATGAGGGTCAATGTCGAAAAACCAGCCACAATTTCCAGCCCGTAACGTGTCAGACCGGAATCCTGCATCAAAGCGCCTCCCAGACTGCCGACCCCTACCGTGACGGCACGGTGGCGCCTACGAAAAGCCTAAAAAACTCCTCCAGTTTATGTTCAAGCAGCTTCACTTCATACCCGATGCGGGTCTTGCCTTTTTATGTCGAGAAACGACAGGTCCTTGGCAATCTGGGCGAGGCATCAACTTTCAGTTCGCGTGATATCTGTGTGGACGACACATATTCCACATTGCGCTCGCGCAACAGGCTCACGTACGACAGGTACCAGGGCAAACGGCGCAGGGCGGGTTCGGGAATCTGTTCTGTTTTATTTTCGGTCATTGCAATTTGATGGAAACATACAAAGTTACAAACTTCTGCAAAATTGCCGAAATTTCAATTCACACCTCTTACGGCAAGTTTGCGCGATGCGGTGGAAGTCTGCTCTCCGCTGTCGGCATCGGATACAGTAGCTCTGTAAATATATATTCCACGCGGCACCCGACGCCCACCCGAATCAAGAAGGTCCCATGTGATGGGCATGGTGTTGAACATCTCGCTGCGTCCGCTTTCCGTGGCGCTCCACAAACGGCGCCCCATAAGGTCATAAACCTCAACGGTCACATCCAGCTGACGGTCAGGACGGTCGTGGGTTACGTAGAAATTGGCCTGATCCTGCACCGGGTTGGTGTCGGTGTAGACATCGTAGATGGTAGGTGGCAGTCCGCGTGTCACGAAAAACTCTACCGTGGCTTCCGCCGAGTTGGGGCCTACATCCCACACCCGCAATGTCAGAGTGTGGTAGCCGTCCTTCAGGTTCGACAGCGGATAATAGATGTTTCCTCCGGGGTTCCGTCGGTCAACGGGTTGAAATATTCAGCCACATCGCCATATGTCTGGTCGCCGTTATCGAGCGAAAGCGACATGGTATGCCCAACACCCGAGTTACTGAGATTTATGGCGCGATCATCCGTGACACGGGCAATCAGCATCGGATTGGGATTAACCTGCGCCCCGTTTTCAAATGTGGGATGGTTGAGATAGATGCTCTCGATCACCGGCGGTTCGTTGTCGGGCACAGCTTCGGGATCTTCGCCGTAGACGTACAGTTTGCGGCACACGCTTGCAGCCTCGACAGGATTCTCCCTGCTGTTGGAGCATGCATAAAGATTGAAGGCGGCCGGACGATAGTTGTTGGCCACTTCGGCCGGCATAATCAGGTTAAGCGTGAACTCACCGTCGGTCACCACGGCGTTTCCGGCAAACAGACGTCCGCCCTGACGGTCGAATGTGAACGGTTTGCCGTCCTTGCCGTTTCCACGGGTGGTGACACTCTCCTCGGCATCATAGAGGGTGACATAGAGCATGCCGTTGAAATCTGCCATGGTCTGCCCGTCGTGAGCGGCAACCACGCGTCCCTTCACTTTAGTCTCCTGACGGGCCATGAGCGTGGGAGGCTCGGCCTCGGAATCGAACGCCGACACCGGGACGCCGGCAATCTCGTCAAGAACCACGCGGTTCGACGGAGTGGCTATACGCACTGCAGGGTCACCCAACAGCACATAACGCAGTTTGTTCTCATCCGCGACAAGTTCTCCGCGTTCATTGCGGTAATCGTTCTTTGCGCGTCGGTAGCCCTCGCCGATGGTCACGATATTTCCGTTGTCATCACGGTCGAAAAAGCACCGGCCGAAAGCTGCCGAAAGCTGGCCGTTCATCGATATGTAGACGGGGCGGATGGCACTGATGGCCGCAATCACACCTCCGTTGGGATTGTTGAAAAGGACTTCCGCACCGGAACGTGAAGGGTCATCCCATTTCACGAAGTCGCAGGTGGCGGCATAGAGCACCGGCCAATGGCGAAGGTCGAGCGAGTTGAGGTCGGTGAACGTAACAATTTTCTCACCGGTCAGCCCTGTGGGCGAACCATGTCCCTGAAATGCCCATAGCGCCACACCCTCGTCAAGAATTCTGTATAATCTAGTTCTCGCCTCTGGATACTCGTTGTTTATAAGCTCGAATTCATCGGAATAGATTTTGCGGATGAACAGGTCATCGCCCGAAGCGCTCTTGCTCATGAAACGGGCCATTATGTCGGCATCATCCATATGGTCGGCATGGTCCTGGTCGTCGGCAAAAACAAGCACATTGTTTTTCCAGTCGTCGGCCGGCATGCGTGTGTTATAATAATTTATCTTGTCAACAGCTGCCTTGGCCTCCTTTTCCGACACTACCGGAATGCGGCCCACGGCAATGCAAAGGCGGTCGCGCCCCAGATTCACGCCTGAGCCGTCCTGCAGGAAAGCGAACATGTCGTCGGTGGTATAGGAATCGTTCTCACTCATACCCGAATCGGTGAACCATCCCGGAAGCATGGGGTAGCCGAGTGCCTTGACATTTGGTGTGATCAATCGTGGGTCAAAAGTCAGACGGCCGAAGAAAAGGGCATAGCGGAGTTTGCTGTCGGCATTGCCGCCGGCAGCCCCCAGACCGCGGTCATAGAACATCTTGAGAACCTTACGGAACGCCTGGGCATCCGGACTGCCGGAGGAGAATTCATTGTACACCTGCTTGTCGGTCAGCACCATCACCTCAAGCGGTTCGACGGGGTCATTCCTATGAAACTGCGCCAGTCGCTCGGCCTGATTGCGCCACTGCGTTGGGGTGAAGATCACCATGTCGGGAGTGGGGATTTGGCATGGATGTTCTGGTTTGACACATTCTCCACAAACGCAGGTGCAGGATAATTTCCACCCGGTTCCCAGGCAGCATAATCACGCACACCGGCGCCGAAAGAGGAATTCCAAGCCACCTTTCCGTCGGCAACGGATACATTCAGCCGTGTGGCTTCGAGAGGCGAGGTGACATCCCATACTCGGGTATCGGTTCCGGCCCCTCCGAGCACCGCCTGATTGCGGTCTATTGAAAAAGACAGATTCCTGTCGGACGGCATCACAAGATGGCGCGGATAGGAGATGGCTATGTAATCGAGGTTGGCACGCATGAGGGTACCGGCATATGTCAGTTTCACGCCGATATTCAGTTTCGATCCGTTGAAAGTGAAGCTTTTGCGTATGTTGTGCAGTCGACCCTTGTTATATCCGCCGGTAATGGGGTCGAAGCTGTCGGACGACACTGTGGGGAGTTGGGTGCCATTCACTGTGAACGACAATGTGCCCTTGCCACCCTGAAAGTGTGACCGGCAAAGCTCACCTCCATTTTGCATTCCTGATTGTCGGCAGGATTTTCAAGCTGGAAATCGAATGTCTGCGACGGGTTATAGCGGAAATCCTCTCCTACAAGCAGGAAACCTACATTGCCCGGAGAATTCAAATCATTCTCATGGACAAGGTTGCAAAGGAACACTGAAGCCTCAAGTGCGCCCGGATTGGCGGGAGAGCCGGACTCAGAGGGGACAAACCGCTCATCATCACCATTGTCCGACAGATAATAAAAAATCCATAATCAGTAAACGGGTTGTGGGCAGTGGTGAAGCCGCCTATGGCATTCTTGGTCCATGTGCGGGTACCTACGGCGTAGAAAAACCACTCCGCGGCCACCTACATATTCCGACGGAGTTCTGCGGCATATCATCGATGTAATCGGTGTCCAGACGGTCGGGCAGCCGCTTGCCTCCGTAACCATAGACCTTTGTACGCGACGGCTCCAGCCCCCAGGAGCGCAACTGGGTTTCGGAAATAAGATGCATTCCGGTGCCTGTAACCCTCACTTTCACCCAGTTACCCGAAGCGAGACGCGAGGAGGCTGCATAAGTGGAAACATCGAGAGCGTGAGCCGGAACGGCCACGGAAAATATAGCCACAGCGATTGCCATGACTGCCAGATAATTGCGGAATATAGTGTGGTAAAACTGTTTCATGCGGACAATAATATCACAAATATAACGCTTTTTCTTATTAATTATTGTGATTCAACGCCTCACGCCACCACCAAGTCTTCCACCGACCTGTCCGCACCCGGCTAAATATGCAATGTGTCGGCCAGAATCTTCGTGAATTTTTCCGCACCTCTGTGGCACAGATGGTTCCCGTCGTAATAATCGCCGATGCCAAACCGGGCGTCGGTGGAGAAGTCAAGCATCCTTACCTCCGGGAAACGGCTGTGAAATTCCCTCAGGGCACTGTCGGCCACATGAGCATATTTTCGTGGATAAGCCGCGTTGTAAGTTTTGTATTTCGGTGTTTTGAGCAGTATAAGCTCCACATTCCGTTCGCGGCACCACAGTGCCACGCTGTCAAAATACAAGATGTTCCTATTTATTTGAGTTAATGGGCCAGAAGCATGCGCCAAAGCCATCCCAGCTCCCGAAGAGGCCACGTATGAACTATCACCTGGAATAGACATTCTTGTACCAAATCCCAATGAATCGGTATATGAAATTGCCGAAAAGTTTCCTTGAAGGATTTTTCGTAAACGATATTTGAATAGTGAGGTATTCGTTATTTCAAAATAAAATCTTGGAGATGTGTAACCTGGCAGATTCATATACATGCAATATCCGGTAAGATAGAACCACTCTTTCCCATCCTGCAACTCTGGATCAAACAAAGCTCCACCCCCAATATTCACTATTATTTTTTTAATATTCCATTATTCAATTCTTTCTCATAATGCTTCAGCAATTCATAATTAATTCTTGCACTTTGGGCATTATTTGCCAGATTATAGGTTTTATCTTTGAATCTCGCCGGATTAATGCCATAGAAAATATGCGAGCTTCCCAACAGCAGGGTTTTCCACATCCCTGCCATGGTTCACCATGTAATGATGCTTGATGGAATAGGGGTTAGGAGCTTTGCGTATGAGAATTTCGCCCACCGCCATGCATGCCACTGCAAACAGAGCCACGATGAGCGATTTCTTTATTACCGGCATGAAACCATCGGGTGTTTTCATAGTCAGAACTGGAAATAAATGAATGTCTGGCCGCCACCGGCTGCAAGAAGAATGAACACAAACAGAACGCTGTAGAGCGCCAGACGCACCCACTCGTTTGAAAACAGCACCTGATTACCGCTGAAATGAAACGGATGGGGATGCCTGCGGTTAAACCACTCCACAAGGATGAATACCAGGATATACAGGCCTACGGTTCTTCCGCCTTTAGGAATATAAGGCGGCTGGAAACATGTGAACATCCGGCGGATATAGGCAAAAGCATCAGGCAGGGAGTTAGCCCGATAGAACACGCGGCTCAAGGCCACCAGGAAGAAAGTGCTCCAGATTGCCCACTGCAGTTTCACATTCGCTACGAAGCCCTTGGCTTCGGGATGCGGTGATTCGTTTTTGTCGCGCTTTTTACCCTTTATGATACGCGGTACGAACAGACAGGCACGAAACATTCCCCAGCTCACAAACGTAAGACTCGCACCATGCCACAAACCGCTGAGCAGAAACACCGTGAACGTGTTGCGCAGACGTTTCCATTTCGAACAGCGGCTACCGCCGAGCGGGAAATATACATAGTCGCGGAACCAGAGATTAAGCGTTATGTGCCAGCGGCGCCAGAACTCCGGGATGTTACGGGAGAAATACGGGTAATTGAAATTCCTGGTCAGTTCGAACCCGAGGAGCTTGCCACACCCCAATGCTATATCGCTGTAACCCGAGAAGTCTCCGTAAATCTGGAAGGTGAACAGCACCATGGCATAGATAAGGTCGGTGGAATTGTAACCGGTGTAGTTGTCAAATACGGCAGTGACAAACGGAGCGCAGTTGTCGGCAATTACAAGCTTCTTGAACAGACCCCAGAGAATTGTTTTCAAACCCTCCACCACCTGCGGACGGCTGAACACGCGCGGCAGCTCGAACTGCCGCAGCAGCGACGAGGCACGTTCGATCGGCCCGGCCACAAGTTGCGGGAAGAAACTCATGAACGAGGCGAAGGTGATGATGTTGCGGCATGCCGGAATCTGACCGCGGTACACATCCACACAATATGCAATGGCCTGAAAGGTATAGAAACTGATACCCACCGGAAGCACAAGCCCCAGCGTGACCCAGTCGAGCTGAATGCCGAACACTCTGAAAAGGGCTGAGAGCTGTTCGCCGAAAAAGTCGTAATACTTGAACGTGAACAGGATGCCGAGATTCACCACTATATTTGACCACAATGCCCAGCGCTGACGGCGGCGGGAGCATTTCCAACGCTCCACACACAGTGCCGACAGCCAGCTGCACAATGTTGTGAATATAATCAGAAGCGTAAACTTGCTGCTCCAGCAGGCGTAAAAGAAATAACTGGCAACGAGCAGAAAGATGTTCTGTGAGCGCACACGCTTGAACACCAACCAGTAAAGAAGGAACACGGTCGGCATGAACAGGCAGAATGACAATGAATTGAAAAGCATGTGGCGCTATGGAGAAAGGACCAGCCTATTTAATATTAATTCCGCAAAGTTATAAATATCAGTTTTATTTGAAAAATTTCATAATGAGTGCACCCGGCTTAAAGGCATGTGGCAGCCCGCAATATGCCATTGGTCAAGCCTGCAGTAATGGTTTACAGGGGATACAGCGGCACTTTAAGTTTTTTTGATAAATTAATTAACATCGTTGAAAGGTTTTTGGCTAACTTTGTCGGTTGATTAGGCGTTTACCCTCAGAAAGGCATTCTACGCCAAAAACTTCAACAACAAAAACTAAAATGGAAAACAACGAAAAACAAGACACTCGACCGCATAAGCTACGCTCTTGGCCTGAGCATGGGCAACAATTTCCGCGCTTCGGGCATCAGCGAACTGAATGTGCAGGATTTTGCCGACGGGGTTGCAGCTGTGTTCTACGGTGCCTCTCCTAAGATGACTTATGACGAGGCTAAAGCCGAGATACAGAACTTCTTCGCCGAACTCGAGAAGAAACAGCGCGCTGCCGCCGAAGAGGCCGGGAAACAGAACAAGGAGGCCGGGGAGGCTTTCCTTGCAGAAAACGGCAAACGTGTGGAGGTGAAAACCACCCCGAGCGGCCTTCAGTACGAAGTGCTGACAGAAGGCGACGGCCCGATGCCCGAGGCAACCGATCAGGTTGAAGTGCACTACACCGGCAAACTGATCGACGGCACAGTATTTGATTCATCGGTTGACCGTGGAGTTCCGGCTACATTCGGAGTGACACAGGTGATTCCCGGATGGGTTGAGGCTCTTCAACTGATGAAAGCAGGCTCGAAATGGCGTCTGTTCATCCCGTCGAATCTGGCTTACGGCCCCAACGGCGCCCCCGGCAGCCCGATCGGCCCGAACTCAACCCTCATTTTCGACGTCGAGCTTCTCAAAGTTATCGGCAAATGAGATTTAACGCATTGATGCTACGTGTACTGGCAGCCGCTGCACTGACAACGGTTGCCTTGTGCGCGTATGCCTCTCCCGATAACTCAACCGTCGTTCGTGCCGAAGCTGAAATATCGCAGGCGGAGGCAGATTCGTGTGCCGCGGCGTTCGCCACGGTGATGGCACGCTACCTCAAACCGGAGATAGCCAAGCAGTTCAATCCCGACGATTCGATATCGGATTTTGTAAAAGGCGTGGCCCACGCTTTTGAGACCAAGAACTCCCGGACACCCTATTTTCTGGGCGTACGCAGCGGGCTGGCTATGATTGACCGTCTGGAGCAGATGCAACAGATGGGATTCCCCATATCGGTGGAGGCTTTTATCGCCCAGCTCACCCCGGCCCTGGAATCAAAGGCGATGGGATTCGATGAAAAATCGGCCGACGCATATCTGCGCGACTTTATGATACGGATGTATCCCGAACCGGAGATGCCGCATCTCACGCCTGAATCACAACAGGCATATCTTGACGAGCAGAAAGCGCGTGAAGGTGTAACAGAGACGCCAACCGGATTGCTTTTCGAAGTAATCACCGAAGGTGAGGGCGCCTCGCCCACCGAATCAGACCAGGTGAGGGTTACATATACGGGACGGCTTTCGGACGGTACAGTGTTCGATTCAACGGAAAAACCGGTACAATTCCCTGTAGGAAATCTGGTGGCCGGTTTTTCGGAAGGATTGAAGATGATGAAACCCGGGGGTGACTACCGCATCATTATCCCCCCGCAGCTTGGTTACGGGGAGAAAGGTGCTGCCGGCGTGATTCCACCCGGTGCCGTTCTGGACTTCACCATACATCTCAACGACATCGTGAAGTGACCCTCAGGGGGTAACTCCGGCATATTACTGAAACACAACAAAAAATTTTTAATAATAATTTTTCATGAAAAAAATCATTGTAACATTCGGCTCCGCCCTTCTTATGGTAGCCGGTCTCTCCTCTTGCAACAATGGCGGCTCTTCAGCCAACAGTGAGGACAAAGCTTTCGGCGACTCCGTTGCCACATCGCTCGGCCATGTAGCAGCCGCTCAGGCAGCCCAGCAGTACGAGCGCATGAAAGAAATGCAGCCCGAAATGGCCGACAAATTCAGCAAAGAGGCTTATCTGAAAGGAATCAAGGCCGTTCTTGATGCCGACACAACTCAGATGGCTTATTATCAGGGACTCCAGATGGGTCTGCAGCTCGTAAACCCGGTTATCGGCATCAACAACGAGGCTAAAATCCCCGTTGACAAGAACAAGGTTCTCGAAGCCTTCAAAACTCTTTACATGGCCGACTCAATCGGCGAAACCGCACAGTATTTCGGTGAATATCAGGCTCTGAGGACCCGTGTACAGACCATCATGAAAGAGCGTCACGACGCTGAGGTGGCAGCTTCTCCCGAAGCCCAGAAAAACCTCAAGGACGGTCAGGCATATGCAGAGAAAATGGTGAAAGAGGGCTATACAAAAGCTCCCTCGGGCATCGTCTACAAAATCGAGAATCCCGGCGCTCAGCCTAACGTTCAGCTCACCGACCAGGTGGCAGTGCTCTACACCGGTAAGAACATCGAAGGCGAAGTGTTCGACACCAACGAAGGCAACGTACGCCCCATGCGTGTCAACGGTTTCGTACCCGGCTTCAAGGAAGCTCTCACAATGCTTGGCAAAGGCGGCAAGATGACAGTAGTTATCCCTGCCGACCTCGCTTACGGTCTTGACGGCGGCGGCGACAAAATCGGCCCCAACCAGACCCTCGTATTCGACATCGAGATTCAGGACATCAATCCCCAGCAGAAATAATCCTGCCTGACAGAAACTAACAAAAGAAAAGGCGCTGTGTCAAAATTCAATATTTTGGCACAGCGCCCAATTTTATTACCGGATGGTGAGGCTCCTACCATCTGAACCATTCTGACACACCCTCTTTCCGCGTTTTATCCTGATGCCATGCATGGATATGCATACAAATTTTTGGCAAGAATGGGCAAAAACTGTGAAATTTATAGCTGTCTGCAGCATAAAATCAGAGATTTGCGATTTCAGATTTTGTCCACCTCACTAAAAATGTTAACTTTGCAAGTTAATAAACCATGGAAACCGAAAAAAAGACTGTTTGGCTCAAAAGTTTCCACGGCTTGCACACACTGAACTTTAATAAAGAGCGCTACGGCTTTTTGCCACAGCAAGCAATACGATAAAATAAACAATGAGAGTAAAAATTCACCGCGAAGGAACCAACATACTGATTATTGCAGCCTTGTTACTGGTGCTTATCAATGTGCTGACATGGATGTTCTGCAAACAATGGCCATGGCTTCCCGCATTGGTGAGCGGTGTGTCGGTGGTATTTTATCTGCTGGTGGTAAATTTCTACCGGTCGCCGCGCCGCAATTTTCCGGGAAACCCGCACAATGCCGTTGTGGCCTCGGCCGACGGAAAAGTGGTGGCGCTCGAGGAAACTTTCGAGGATGAATACCTGCATTGCAAATGCATACAGCTCAGCGTGTTCATGAGCCCGATGAATGTGCATGCCAACTGGTTTCCGGTGAATGGTGAGGTTATATACTCCGTTCACCATCCGGGTCGTTTCATGGCTGCATATCTCCCGAAATCGAGCACAGAGAACGAACGGTCGACCGTAGTTATCCGCACTCCCGCCGGACAACTTGTACTTATGCGTCAGGTGGCCGGCGCCATGGCCCGACGGGTTGTTACCTATGCTCAGCCGGGCGACGAGGCATCGATCGAGGACCACATGGGATTCATCAAACTCGGTTCGCGCGTTGACCTGTATCTCCCGCTCTCCACAACCATAAACGTTGCTTTGGGCGACGCTACGATAGGTGGCGTGACCGAAGTCGGGCGCCTTCATCCGGAAGCCGACAAACGGGATTCTGACAAATAAAAACGACAAGACATGATCCGACGCATCATAACATCCGTACCTAACGCTTTGACATGCTGCAACCTGCTTTGCGGTGCCTTGGCCTGTATATTTGCATTCTCAGCCTATCAGGTGTTTCCGGAACTTTGGGGCCTCAACGGGCGCCAAATTGTGTGGATACTGATTGGTGCAGCCGCTTTTTTCGACTTTTTCGACGGTGCGGCGGCACGCATGCTTCACGCACCTTCGCCTCTGGGCAAGGAACTTGACTCGCTTGCCGATCTGGTAAGTTTCGGTATGGCGCCTGCAATGCTTCTCTACAACATCCTGATTGTATGGACCTGCTCATGGTGGATTCCTTATGTAAGCCTGTTTATCCCTGCCATGGGTGCACTCCGTCTGGCCAAATTCAATCTTGACGATTCGCAGTCATCCACATTCAAGGGGCTGCCCATCCCGGCCAACGCAATCTTCTGGATCGGCGCGACAGCATGGATGCAGAGCCACGCACGCGAATGGATGGCACAGCACATCTACTGGGGCAACTTTATCGTGTCGCTCGCCATTGTGGCCGTGGCGTTGCTGATGGTGACAGACATGCGCATGTTCTCGCTGAAACTCAAAAACTTCCGTATAGGCGACAATCTGTTGCGCTACATCCTCATTGTTGCGGCGGTGCTTTTTGTAGCAATATTCGGCGTGGAAGGATTTGCCTACACCATCATACTCTACTTCATCCTGTCTGCATTCTTCATGCCTGTCATCGACCGCAAAGAGAACAAACAGTGACACACGGCCATTATAATCTCAGGTAAAGATTATAAATTGAAAAATGCGGACAGCCGTGTTCACAATAAACTGACTTTCGATGGAACTATTCTTTCTATTTCTACTTGTAGTATTCTTTATATTCGTGGTGCGGCCGCTGTTTAAATTGTGGCGCACATATTCAAAACTTAAAAAGGGTGATTTTTCTGTTTTCGGCGACCTTTTCGGGCAACCGGGGTCACAGAAACAGACCTCGGCATATGGAACCGACGGACATAGAAAAGCCGGTTGGACCAAGGCCCGGATCAAAAAGAAAAAAATACCGGCCGATGTGGGAGAATATGTGAAGTTCACCGAAATAACCACCGCGGAGGAGAGCCGGACCACTACGGAACAAGCCGGTGCCGACGGCAATCAGTCGACTGTCACCGTCGAACAGCAGATAACCGACGTTGAGTGGGAAGACATTAAATAACGAATAACAGGACGGCAGGATATTGCCCACCACATGGTGCAATAGCTTGCCGTACCGGTTTTATTGAAATTGCTTTCATTATAAGGCAAACATGAAAAAGTCAACCGATTATTACGTACCGCGTCTTTATGATTTTCTGACAAGACTGCATGCCAACAATAACCGAGAGTGGTTTCACCAGCACCGCGCCGAATATGATGATCTGCGGGCACTGTGGATGGCCGACATAGACCGCCTGATAGCGCACATGGCCACGTGGGATGCCTCGCTCGGAGCCTTTACGGCAAAAAACTGCGTGTATCGCATATATCGCGACACACGGTTCTCGCTTGACAAAACTCCGTTGAAAACTTACTTCTCGGCATCGGTGAGTCCTCACGGACGTGCACCACATTATGGCGGCTACTATCTGCAGATGGGGCCGGATTTCAGCGGCGCCTACACCGACAGCGGCCTGTTCGGCGGAATATGGTGTCCTGACCCTGCAGTGCTCAAGAAGCTGCGCAAGGCCATTGTTGACAATATCGAGGAGTTCGAGGATATTATCAACACGCCTGCAATGATTAAAGAATTTCCGGGATGGTGCGGAAGCGCACTCAAAACGGTACCTAAAGGTTACGACCGCAATCACCCTCAGGCGCATCTGCTCCGCCTCAAGGATTACGGCAAGTTCCATCCCTGCAACGAAGCTTTCTTTTCCGACCCTTCGTGGCCGGAACGCACCTCAGAGCTTTTCAGCATACTCAAGCCACTGGTAGATTTCCTCAACTACTCGGTAGAAGAAGAATAACCGATCATCCGAAACCTTAACCTCCCATGAAACCGCAACAGACTCTATGTAGCCTGGCCTGCTGTCTGGCCTTTTTCAGCGTTTCCGCACAAAAGGTCACAGTCTACAAAACCACAGAAAATTCACCCTGGCAAAAATCAGAGACCCGTCTGCAGTCCAAGCCGACGACCACACCTTGGCTTGAAATCAATGGCTCAGAGAATGGAACACTACTGAAGGCATGGGGAACAACATTCAACGAACTCGACTGGGACGCGCTGCAGCTTCTCACGCCACCTGTACAACAGGAGATAATGCACAATCTTTTCGCTCCTGACGGTGACCTGAAATTCACCCGCGGACGCATTTCCATGAACTGCAACGACTATGGCCGCTCATGGTACAGCTGTGACGAGGTACCCGGCGACTTTGAACTGCGATATTTTAACATAGACCGCGACAAACGAGGCATAATCCCCCTGATACGCGCCGCACAGAATCAGAATCCGAAGCTTACATTCTGGATTTCTCCATGGAGTCCGCCGAGCTGGATGAAAATCAATAATGACTATCCTGTGGTCAGCAGCAAACACAACAATGCCGACCCCAAACAGGACTATCTGCTTTTCGGTTCTGCCGAAGATATAGACGAGGATGAGATGAAATTCCTGGGCGAACGCAAAAGCCAGTTTCCCCGCAGGCTTGCCACTCAGGATTATTTCATTCAGGATCCGCGCTATCTGAAAGCTTACGCCAACTACTTCTGCCGCTTCATTGATGAATACAAGGAGCAGGGGATACCTATCGACATGGTAATCTATCAGAACGAGGCCTACAGCTATACTCCATATCCCGGCTGCCCGTGGACAGCCGAAGGAACCATACGGTTCAACCGCGACTATCTTGCACCTGCACTGCGGGAGAAGCATCCTGAAGTTAAGCTATATATCGGCACTTTCAACACCAACCGACTTGACCACGTTCAGCAAATAATGGCCGACGAAGGTCTGCGCCAAAGCATCGACGGGGTTGCCTTCCAGTGGGAAGGCCGCGAGATACTGCCTGAAATACGCAAACAATATCCCGACTTCCATTACATCTGTTCGGAAAGCGAGTGCGGCAACGGCTCGATGGACTGGAAAGCCGGCGAACATACCTTTTTCCTGATTGCCGACAACATGGGCAACGGAACAGACGAATGGTTCAACTGGAACTTCCTCCTGCCCGACAACGGCATAAGCCCATGGGGATGGACACAGAACGCATTGATTCAGGTGGACTCAAAGCAGCGCACCATACGCTATACACCTGAATATTTCGCGGTGAAACATTTCAGCAATCTCGTGCCTCCCGGCAGTGTGATGACCGGGTATGCACCACGTACCGACAGCCGCAATGCTCCTGCCATCGTCTACCGCACTCCCGAAAACGCCCACATCGTTATCGCAGGCAACTTTGAGAACGAAGCCCGGCCATTCACCGTCCGAATAGCCGGCCGCTACCTCAACGCCACCCTCTCTCCCCACTCCTTCACCACCTTCGTCATAAAATAAAACAGGAAGGAAATTGCATAACCCAAAAACTTAGGACCGCACGAAATTTCGCAGTTTTATGACATGCTCTTAAGTACATGACAAAAATTTGAAAACATCGAATTTTGGGGTATAAGCAGGACGCAGAAGTATGGTCGCAATCTCCTCCAAACCATACTTGACAAGCGACTTTGCCTTTCTTCCATGTTTCAGAATCTTTATCGGTTTAATATTTATATCTTTATGTTCACCAACGAGATACGCCCATACGAGAGCCATGCAGACCATCGCGACAAGTCTTGCGATGCGCTCCATATCACGCATGTGGGTGTCCTCGATGTTGAAGCCGGAGGATTTCATGGCTCTGAAAGCCGTTTCTATCTCCCATCGCTTTTTTTGTATGTCAAAATCGCGCCCTCGGGCCGGTTGAAGCATATAGGAATCTGCAATTCCGGAACACCGTCGGAGTTTTTGATTCGGCTGCCGGCAAGATAGACATACTCGCCTTTGTGAAGAAAAAAAAGCTTATGGAAGAATTTCTCCTGACCGACCTTCAGATCATTGAACAGCCACCAGGCGCGGATTCTCTCACCGGTGGATGGCTTGACAATCCAGAAGTTCTGACGTATCCGGATGTAATACCGTATGCGACGGCTGTTGAGCCACCCTGTCCATTCCTTTCCGATGAACTCGCGGTCTGCCACAAGACAGTCGATGCATTCCGCTCCGAAAAGACGGATAAAACGTTCCATAATCTTCCTGCGTTCGTTCGAGCTGGAGTTGCCACGTTTAGGGAGAAGACTGAAAATCAGCGGAAAGGCGATACCTTTGTATGTCACGCCCAGCATCAGTATGTTGATGTTGAACTCCCCGAACTTCCAGTTGGTGCGATCCATGCTGAGCACAAGACCGGTCTTGACAGGAAGCAGCGAGAAAATTATACGCGCTATGATGTCAAGGTCAAGAACATACTTGGCAAAGAATCTTTGGAGCCGTCTGAGGTTGGAATCCCTGTCGACAGCCGTAGGCATCGCGTCAGCAAGTTTGTGGAGGCTGACAGTCTGCACAACACAGAGTGCGTGGAGCAGCAGCGCCATAAGTTTTATGCGTGCCAGATTCATACTTTGTCCAAAGTGCTCTTGCATAATCGGGAGGATTTGGTTAACTTTGACCAAGTCCTTGAATTAGTAGTTTTCATGGAGAAAAGTCGCCAAACTTTTCCTTTAAATTACTAAATTTCAGGGACTTTTGCAAATTTAATCGACTGAAAATTAAATGTTTAACAGCATAATTTCAATTTTTGTCATCTACTAAAGACATGCTCATAAAAACTTATACCTAAGAAAGAAGATAGGGATTAAACACAGTATAAATAATTTTAAGCAAAAGTTGGTTATTTTAATTTTAATTACCATCTTTGCAAGCGGACAACAGTCTTTGTCTTTTTTCCGAAGAGGTGACATTTACAATAGTTCAGATGCAGAAGCCTCAACGAAAATGAGGAGGGAGGGGTTGTCCGACAGCCATATTTCAACAGACAAGGAGATGTGGCAGACATATTAGTAAGAAAGCGTTTACAAGGCGCTTGTTCTTGGCATTTCGAAATCTGACAGTTTCAAAACCCGGTCAAGACCAAGCAACGACAGACGCACGTGGATATGCATTTTCACGCGCCCATCCGGTTTCGAGAGAATCCGGGCGGGAGCCAGCATTGCATATAGGCGTGAGGCTTCTGCCGTTGTCCATCTTCCGGGTAAGGCAATGTCAGAGCCTCGAAATGCAAGATGGGCAACATGGTACAGACTCTCACGCTTTTTCTATTTATAATCAGCCGTGTGGACGAGTCGACGGCTAACACAATCATTGCACCATGCATCTCCACATCAGAAAAATTATTTTGGCAGTGCCGGCACTGGCATTGGCTGTATCATTGATTTCGCTTCCTTTATCGGCAAAAAATGACGAGGACCCGGCAAAAGAACGGAAAGAACAGATGAAGGACGTAAAAAAACGTGCCACGGCAAAAGCCGACAAACAGTTCCGTAAAGAAGCCGAAAAACTTGAAAAACAGGGTTGGAAACCCATTTCGGCAAAACCGATTGCCAAACAACTGGAACGCCAGGCCATGATGGAGGCAGAAGAAAACGATGAATATATGCCGAAATTCATTTTCGGAGCAGGCAATTCAATCGGTCAGAACATCGATGCCGCACGCATGCAGGCCACCACAATGGCAAAGCTCGACATTGTACGTCAGCTCGAAACGGTTATCACCGGCGAACTCCAGACAGTAATGGGAAACAAACAGGATGCCGGCGCCACTTCTGGCGTGGAGACATTCGGTTACATCAAGGAAAAACTCGGACAACGCCTCGGCCGCACCATTCCTGTGGTAGATATGTTCAAGACTTCAGGCTCAAACAAGGAAGTACGCATAATAGTGGCCTACAATTATGACACCGCCGTGAATCTGACAAAGGAGGTAATCCGCGAGAACATGCTCGACAAGGCGGAGAAAATCGGCGAGAAATATAATGATCCACAGCCATCCGAAGAATAACTGCCGGAATGAAAAGAATTGTCCTCCTGCTTTGTATGTCCATATGTCTTTGTCCGCATTTGTTATGGTCAAAGACATGCACGGTGAAAGGCGAATACGTTTATCTTGCATCGCCGTCGCAATCGGTGGATGAAGCCAAACGCATCGCCACTGAACGCGCACGTATACAGGCACTGGCCAATGAGTTCGGCACGGTGATAAGTCAATCCATCAGCACGGCCGTGATGGAGGGTGGTTCAACAGGCTCACAGTTTCAGGCCACGTCGCAAAGTGATGTGCGTGGAGAATGGATTGCCGACACACGTGAACCGGAATTCAACATACAGTTCACCGACGGCGTACTCCGGGTTGAGGTGACGGTGGAAGGGAAAGCCCGCGACAGATCGGAATCAAATATCGACCTGAATGTGAAGCTTCTGCGCAACGGGACAGATTCACATTGCGAATCATCACGCTTCTCCAACGGCGACGACATGTTTCTCATGTTCCGTTCACCGGTGAAAGGTTATCTCGTGGTGTATCTTCTCGACCAGGCATCGGCAACCTGCTACTGCCTGCTGCCCTACCGCAACTCTGACGGCCGGGCCAAGGAAGTCAAGGCCGACCGCGATTACATTCTGTTCTCTCCGGCGCATGCCGACGAAAAGGAACTTCCGGTTCTTGACGAGTACACCATGACCTGCGGCGGCGATGCCCCGGAAATAAACGAACTGTACGTGGTATTCTCTCCTGTTGAATTCATAAAGCCATCAGCCGACACAATTTCCGATACGCTACCATCCACCCTTTCTGTAAAAGAATTTCATAAATGGCTTGGAAAACTGAAAAATCGTGATGAGAAAGTTAAATGTGTCTCTCTGCCGTTGACAGTAGTTCCATCCGAATCCTGAAAAATCCAGATTAACTGAATAAATATAATCATGGTGCATAAAATTCAATACTTCGGTTATTTTTTGAGAATTTGTTAACGGCTCCGAGGAGCCAAGTGTTTAATCTGTTAAAAATCTGATGTTTAGCATGAAAATTTAACACTAAAAATTTGGTCAAGTCGCTGATTTTCAGTAACTTTAAGGTTATTCTACGACACTTAAAGACATGCTGATTTTCGAACTACTTGACCAATATGAGGGCATCTGCCGGAGAGCTTTCTTCGGTTGCGCTACAAAGTTAAACAAAACTTTCAAAGCAAACATCATCGAGATACTGATTTTAATCATGTGCATACCGCGAAAGATAAACTTTCTTCAACTTGGACGCTACGGGAGACGTAAGGAACAGCGATACCGCCAGACATTCCGTAAGGATTTCGACTGGCTGTGCTTCAACATGAATCTCGCTGCCGACCGTTTCCAGTATGGCATGAAAACGACTGGCTATCGCCATCGATCCCAGCTATGTCTCCAAAGCGGGCAAAAAGACAGACCATGTCGGTCGGTTCTGGTCTGGATGTGCTTCGGCTGTGAAGCATGGACTTGAGATACTTGGTATCGCTGTGGTCGATGCAGACATCAAGGACGCGATGATGCTTCGTGCCGTGCAGACTCTTAACGCGACAGAACTTAAAGCCAAGGATATGACGTTGAGCCAGTGGTATCTGTCAGTATTGGAGGAGTATCGTACTGATTTATTGAAAATCACTTCATTGCTCGTTGCCGATGCCGCTTTCTCCGTACTGCCGTTTGTCGAGGGTCTGAAAGAAATCGGCTTCTCACTGATAAGCCGTCTGCGTTCCAATGCCGTGCTGTATTACATTTACGAAGGCCCGCGAACCGGCAAAAAAGGGACGCCCCAAGACCAAGGATGGCAAGATTGACTTCTCCAATCCCGACAAAAAGCAGGATGACCCGGCTTGACATCGCGCCCGAGGAGGGCGAAGCCTTTGAACTTGTGGCTTGGTGCAAGTCACTGAAGCAGAAAATACGGCTGGTAATCCATTATCTGCCCGGAGGTGTACACCGACTGTATTTCTCAACAGACACCTCTGTCTGTGGCAAAGATGTCTATGACATATACCGGACACGGTTTCAGATCGAGTTCTGTTTCCGTGACGGTCACCAGTTCACGGGATTGCTCGACTGTCAGGCTCGCAATGAAAAAGGCTTTGGATTTTGCCTACAACGCTTCGCTTGCCGCCGTCAACATCACTAAGGTGCTCAGGATGCAGACGAAGATGCCCTTTTCTATTGGTCAAATTAAGTCTCTGATGGTCAACGCTCATTTCATAAAAAAGATTTTTTTGACCTGAGCGGAATTGACCCGAACAAGACTTTAAATGCTAAACTTGTCAAAGAACTCTTTGGCTTGGCGGTAGATGCCGCTTAGCCTATGAATAATTTTTTAACGAACTATTGTAAAATTATGAAACGGGGAATAATCATATCACTCATAATGCTCTTTGTGAACGCGGCATTATCTGCCCAAAGTTTTACCTATACATACGAAGGTGTAACTTTCAAAGGGAAGATAGACCACGGTCAGGCAACCATAAAAAGCTTTGACAGCAAAGCACCAAAAGTTGTAGTTCCTTCCACCGTGATACACAAGGGTACAAGCTATCCTGTGGATGCCATCGGTGTGTTCATGAACGGAGTGAATTACTCCACTGTTTATCTGACTCTTGAGGAGGGAATCACCGAGATAGAAAAATTCTGCTTCAATGAATTTCGCAAACTCCGTGAAGTGAAGTTGCCTGCCTCGTTGCGCAAAATCGGTAAAAACGCCTTCCGCGACAACTCGGGAATGAATTTTACCATGCTGTCGCTCATTTCCGAACATGACCTGCGACAAGGAAACGAAGTGTATGTATCCGATAGCCAGATATTGACTGCCGAAATGCGTACCACGGAAGCGCCCGATGCTGTAAAACAGCGGGAAAAGGAACAGCGTGACCTTGAAAAATCCATTGAGCGTCAGAAAAAAGAGGAAGCACGCCAACTTGCCGAGGCTGAAAAACAAAAGAAAAAAGATGAAAAGGAAGCTCTGCAACGCCAGATAGATGAGCAGGAACAAAAACTCAAGGAACAGGCACGCCTTCTGGCCGAAGCTACAAAACAGAATCAGTCTCAACAGAATAATGATGTGGCCGCTACGGATGTAACCGATAATGAAGATTCCGACGACAGCCTGAAAGGAAAATTAAAAGGTTTGTTCGGATCCAAAAAGAAAAAATCATCATCAAAAAATAATAAGAAGGAGAACACACAGCCAAAAGTTGCCGAGCCGCTTGTTCCCGCCCAGCCCTTGGTAGCGCAGGCAGAAGTGAAACCTGAGCTACCGCCGGTTGATGTGGACGTTGACATACCGGTGGTAAAGACCGACAAAAATCAGAACACCTATTGCGTTATCATTGCCAATGAGAATTACGAGGATGTACCCGTGGTGGATTTTGCATCACGCGACGGAGAAGTGTTCCGTGAATACTGCATCAAGACACTCGGAGTGCCCGAAAAGCAGATAAAGACATTTATCAATGCCTCTTATACTGACATAAAGAGAGCACTGAACTGGGTGGAGACCATGACAGAAATATCGGAAGGAAATTCAAAAGTGATTTTCTATTACGCCGGTCACGGCATTCCGAATGAAAAGGACAAGGCTGCCTATCTGATTCCGACCGACGGCTTTCCAAAAGACATAACCACCTGTTTCAAACTCGCCGACATATACAGCAGGCTCGGAAAGATGCATACAAAGAACATCACTGTGTTGCTTGATGCATGTTTCAGCGGAGTGAAACGCGGTTCCGGTCAAGCCCTGATTGCGGCCCGAGGCGTAGCATTGAAACCGAGAGAGGAAGTTCTGCCGCCCAATATGATTGTGTTCACTGCTGCATCGAACGACGAGACTGCCCTTTCGTATGGTGAAAAACGTCATGGCATGTTCACCTACTTCTTGCTTGACCGTCTGAAGAAATCAAAAGGCGAGACATCGTTCGGCGATCTGTTCATTCACCTTTCTCAGAATGTGAAAAAGAACTCGATGCTTGAAAATGATAAGCTTCAGACCCCTAATGTGGCTTATCCCAATGCTCTCGGACGCAAATGGGAAAGCATGACATTCTGAACGTCAGATCCAGATTAATATATAAACTGACTATAATTCCTATCATTCATATTTTCTTAATTTAAAACAATTTTGTTATGAAAAAATTTTTATTGTTAGCCGTCATGGTGATAGCAGCCATGAGTGCTTCGGCCCAGATTACCTGGAATGTAAAAGGTGGTGTAGGTGTGGCTCACTGCTGGGGGGATGCAGAAGGTATCGGATCGCACTTTGTAGGTAAAGTCGGTGCCGGTATTGAAAAACCCCTTACCTCCAACTGGTCGCTCATGCCGTCGCTCGAAGTGGCATGGAAAGGTGCCAAGGAATCATTCAGCGAAGAAGGTGAAAAATTCGACGAGCAGCTCGATATCTTCTACCTGCAGATTCCCGTTCTCGCAGCTTACCGCTTAAATCTTTCGGACAACTGGAACATGACACTGAAAGCCGGTCCGTACTTTGCCGTGGGTTTGGCAGGCAATCTTACCACAGATTATGAATTCAACGGATACAAGTACCACGACAAAACCAACATTTTCAAATCATCTGATGAAATATTGAAAGAGGGCGAATACACTTATGAAGGTGCCAACCGTTTTGATGTTGGTCTTGACCTCGGTGTTGATTTCGAATATCACCGCTTTGTGTTCGGTGTGGAATACGAGCTTGGTTTTGTTTCCATCACGAAGGGTGACGGTGCCCTCCGCAACGGCGCTTTCTATGCCACTGTAGGCTGGAAGTTCTGACAGCAAGTAGAAATTGGACTATATACACGAAGGACTGGCTCAAATTGCGGGAGCCAGTCCTTCATGTTTTTTATCCGTTTATTCAGTCGGTAAAATATTATTTATAAAAAATATTTATTTTGCATCGGCAGGTTTTTCGATACCTTCCTTAGTGGCGCGTTCCTCCATACGGGAAATGCGTAAATCAAGATCAGGATGGCTTGAGAAAAGCTGATTGATTTTGCTGGTCTTTGCATCTCCCTGAAGTTCTTTCAGACGTTTGAACGAAAGAGCCATAGCCCAGGGGTTCTTACCATTTTTCTTAAGAAATTCATAGCCGTAATCGTCAGCAGCTTTCTCTGCTTTCTGGGAGTATTTGGCAGAAACCAGAGCCTCGCCAAGACTTCCGAGCTGCGAATCGGTAAGGGCGGCAGCCTTACCGCTTGCCGATGCGATGCCATCCTTCAGGGCGGAAGTAAGCAAAGCCTGCTTGAAAGCATTCTTTGAATCCTTGTGTGCCACATGGCCTATTTCGTGACCTATGACACCGAGAAGTTCATCATCGCTCATAATGTCCATGAGTGAGGAAAACACACGGATGCTGCCGTCGGCACATGCAAATGCATTCACGTCAATCACATTGTATACCTTAAAATTAAGAGGCATGCCCTCAACGTTAGTGATTCCTTCAGTAAGTTTTGCAAGACGCTGGGTGTAGGGATCATCGGCCGGAAGCACGGGATTGTGGGTATCCATCCAGTCAATGTACTCCTTTACATACTGCACCATGTCCTCATCCGAAAGAGTGACGGCCTGAGCTACCTTTTTAAGACTGCCGGCAGCTTTTTAAGATTGAACTGAGCGCTTGCAGGCATTGCAAAAGCAATGCAAAGCATAATCATAAAGCTTTTAGTCAGATTCTTAATCATGATAATCAATTATGATTTATAATTTAGATAATTAACTATGATTTATTGGCAGATGCAAAGTTACCTAAATTTTAAATAAATTTGTATCGACCAAATAATTTTGTTCACCAGCCAAAATACTTATTAAAAATGAACCGTAAATCAACCGTTATCCTCATACTCTCAATTTTTCTTGCCATCATAATTACAGGAGCCGGATTTGCATTATTGGGCCGCACATTCATTTCACTGCGTGTCCCGGCTCTGACTGCACTGGCAATTTCAATGGCTATAACCGGTTTATCATGTAATTTTTATAAAGGAAGCCTTTCCCGATATCTTGTATGTGGTGTGATTTTCATGCTTACCGCATCAGTTTCGTTCACATCTTTTTTGGCCCTCAATTATTGCTTCCGCCGGGAACAGACCGACCACAAAGTGGAGGTGACAGTAACTAAAAAATTCAGCCGTGAAAAAACCCGTTACCGCCGTCTGGCACGCGGACGAATGGTGGCCGACGGAACATACCATACCTACCATATAGTTGCTGAAACACCCGACGGAAACAGCAAGGAGGTAACCCTGTCAATTGAAAAATATAACAGGATGAAACGCGGCATGCATACCGACATCAGTATTGCCGAAGGACTGTTCGGATATCCGGTCATAACTGATTTCGGCAACATCCGATGATGTTGAAAACAATGTTGAAAACGCGTGAAAACCGATTTCACAAATTGTGGATACATAATTTGCACATTATCCACATGAAGATGTATAGAACACTGAATCCATTCTGCAAAATCCATCCATACATGTTTATCAATGGGTTTTGAGCATAGGTTTCAACACTTACACATAGTTTATATCATGGAAATTTATTAACTTTGCACATTATCAACATGATGTTGATAAACCAAACAACCAATTAATTATCAGCCTTTCATATGTTGATAATGTGATAATAAACCGGATGAATACATCAATAACCCATTTTAGCAAGTAAATTGATGGAAAGTTATCTTCTGTTTCAACATCCATTATTAATATTTAGAGTCGAGTTGATTTTTTAGAAAAATTTTTCAGACATTTAAATAGTAAAGAAATGAATGTTGAAAAAGTCACTCCCGAGTCTGAAAAGGATTTGTGTGCGGAGATTAAGAAACTCAAGAAAAGCAAAGATGCCGTGGTGCTCGCCCACTACTATGTGAAGGGTGAGATTCAGGACCTGGCCGATTATATAGGCGATTCGCTCGCGCTTGCAAGAATTGCAGAAAAACTTCCCAACCGCATCATCGTGATGTGCGGCGTGCACTTCATGGGCGAGACTGCCAAGATTCTCTGTCCTGACAAGAAGGTGCTTGTGCCGGATGTGGAGGCCGGATGTTCGCTGGCCGATTCGTGCAAGGCCGAGGATCTGGAAAAATTCATCAGGGAGAATCCCGGTCACATGGTGGTGAGCTATGTCAACACCTCTGCCGATGTGAAGGCATTGACAGATGTGGTGGTGACTTCAGGAAATGCACGTCAGATAGTGGAGGCGCTTCCTGCCGACACACCTTTGATTTTCGGACCCGACCGCAATCTCGGCCATTATATAAGCTCGGTGACCGGACGTGAAATGAAAATCTGGGACGGTGCATGCCATGTGCACGAACAGTTCTCGCTTGAAAAAATTATAGAGCTTAAAAAACAGCATCCGCAGGCCAAGCTGCTCGTTCATCCTGAATGCAAGCATGCACTGGTGATTCTTGCCGATAAGGTAGGGTCGACAGCAGCGCTGCTAAAATATGCAAAAGAATCGGATGCTGACGAATTCATTGTGGCCACTGAAAGCGGCATCCTGCACGAGATGCAGAAAAGCTGCGGAAACAAGACTTTTATCCCCGCACCTCCTGCCGACAGCACCTGCGCCTGCAATGACTGCAGCTACATGAAACTTAACACGCTTGAAAAACTCTACAACTGTCTGCTCACCGAGCAGCCGGAGATACAGGTGGATCAGGAAACGGCAGTCAAGGCACGCAAGCCCATTGAAAAGATGCTGGAAATGTCGGAACAGCTCGGCATCTGAATCAAAAACAACATCAGACATAGACATACATAATCACCAAATTATAGATTTGATGGAATACAAGCATAAAGATATAGAACAGCGCTGGCAGCAGCGTTGGAAAGAAGATAAGACATATAAGACGGAAATAGACCACAACCGTCCGAAATTCTATGTACTCGACATGTTCCCTTATCCCTCAGGTGCGGGGTTGCATGTGGGGCATCCGCTGGGCTACATAGCTTCCGACATATATTCGCGCTACAAACGCATGCAGGGATTCAATGTGCTCCATCCCATGGGTTATGACGCCTATGGCTTGCCAGCGGAACAATATGCCATACAGACGGGTCAGCATCCCGAGGTGACCACTACCCAGAACATCGCGCGCTATCGTCAGCAACTTGACCGCATAGGTTTCTGTTATGACTGGGACCGTGAGATACGCACATGCACTCCCGACTATTATAAATGGACGCAATGGGCATTCATTGAAATGTTCAACCATTATTATGACACAAAGCTCGACCGTGCCGAACCGGTGGCTAACCTTATAAGCCATTTCAGTAAGCATGGCACTGAAGGGGTACATGCCGCATGCACAAAGCCTCTTTCGTTTACGGCCGCGCAATGGAATGCCATGTCTGAAAAAGAACAGAGCGATGTGCTGATGAACTACCGCATAGCTTTTCAGGCAAACACCATGGTGAACTGGTGTCCGAAACTCGGCACTGTGCTTGCCAACGATGAAGTGAGCGAAGGTGTGAGCGTACGCGGAGGCTACCCAGTTGAGCAGAAGCAGATGTATCAGTGGTGTCTGCGCGTCAGCGCTTATGCACAGCGTCTGCTCGACGATATGGAACAGCTGCAGTGGAGCGATTCCATCAAGGAAACCCAGCGGAACTGGATCGGACGCTCGGAAGGTGCAGAGATGCAGTTCAAGGTGAAAGACAGCGATGTGGAGATGACCATCTTCACCACACGCGCCGACACAGTGTTCGGTGTGACATTCATGGTGCTGGCACCCGAAAGCAAATATGTGGATATGATCACCACTCCTGACCACAAGGAAGAGGTGAAGGCTTACCGCGATGAGATAAAACACAAGACCGAGCGTGAGCGAATGATTGACAAAAAGGTGAGCGGAGTGTTTACCGGTGCCTATGCCATCAATCCGCTTTCGGGCAAGGAAATTCCTGTATATGTCAGCGATTATGTGCTTGCCGGATACGGTACAGGTGCTATCATGGCTGTGCCTGCTCATGATTCACGTGACTATGCGTTTGCACGTCATTTCAATCTTCCGGTTATTCCGCTTATAGAGGGAGCTGACGTAAGTGAACAAAGCTTCGATGCCAAGGAGGGACGTATGATCAATTCATGCGGGCCTGAACTTGATCTCAACGGAATGGAGGTCAAGGATGCCATAGCCGCCACCAAACGGTTCATTGAAGAGAAGGGCATAGGAAAAGTGAAGGTGAACTTCCGTCTGCGTGATGCTATTTTCAGCCGTCAGCGCTACTGGGGTGAACCGTTCCCCGTTTACTATAAGGATGGGGTTCCGCATACACTGTCGGTTGACAAGCTGCCGCTGGAGCTTCCGGAAATTGACAAGTATCTTCCCACCGAAACCGGTGAACCCCCTCTGGGTCGTGCCGAAAACTGGAAAACCGAGGACGGCTATCAGCTTGAACTGAACACTATGCCCGGTTTTGCAGGTTCGTCTGCCTACTATCTGCGCTATATGGATCCCCACAATTGTGATGCACTTGTCGGAAAGGAGGCAAACGATTATTGGCGTAGTGTTGACCTTTATGTGGGTGGTACGGAACATGCCACCGGTCATCTTATCTATTCCCGTTTCTGGAATAAGTTCCTGTTCGACCTCGGAAAGGTGTGTGAGAAGGAACCATTCAGCAAACTCATCAACCAGGGCATGATTCAGGGACGAAGCAATTTCGTTTACCGCATAAAAGACACCAATACATTTGTATCCGCAGGCAAGAAGGGTGAATATGATGTCACACCCATTCATGTGGATGTCAATATTGTTTCCAACGATGTTCTTGACACGGAGGCTTTCCGCAACTGGCGTCCGGAATATGCAGATGCCGAATTCATACTTGAGGACGGAAAATACATATGCGGATGGGCAGTGGAGAAGATGTCGAAATCAATGTTCAATGTTGTCAACCCTGACGATATAGTTGAACGTTATGGTGCCGACACTTTGCGATTGTATGAGATGTTCCTCGGTCCGGTGGAGCAGAGCAAACCTTGGGATACGAACGGTATAGACGGAGTCAACAGATTCATAAAGAAATTCTGGAACCTCTTCTACAAAGGCGACCAATGGCTCGTAACCGATGAAAAACCTTCGGCCGAAGCACTCAAATCCATTCACAAACTTGTAAAGAAAGTAACGCAGGATATTGAGGAATTTTCCTATAATACTTCTGTGAGTGCGTTCATGATTTGTGTGAATGAGCTTACACAGCTTAAATGTCACAGTAGCGAGGTGCTGTCGATGCTGGTGCGCGTTCTCGCTCCGTTCGCCCCTCATGTTGCCGAAGAACTTTGGCATGCCCTGGGTAACGATACCTCCGTGTGCATGGCAAAATGGCCTGAATGGAATGAGGATTATCTTGTTGAAAAGAACATAAATTATCCCGTCAGCTTCAACGGAAAGGCGCGTTACAACATCAGTGTGCCAGCCGATATGGACAAGTCAGAGATTGAAAAGCTCGCACTTTCGCATGAAAACGCGGCCAAATGGCTGGATGGAAAACAGGTGAAGAAAATAATAGTTGTACCCGGACGCATCGTTAACATTGTGGTTGGCTGAGAGTAAAACAATATTTTGAGCCAACCGGCGTTATATCAATGGAAAAAACTCCGCCCCGGCAGCATGTGAAGGCAGCTGTCGGGGGCGGTTATATAAAGCCGTAAATCATATGAAATTACCTGAACGAATAGTATTCGCCACCAACAACGCTCACAAACTGCAGGAAGCCCGTGCCATTTTTAAAGTCCTGAATGCTGCCGGAAATTGCGGATGTGAAATACTTTCGCTCGACGACATAGGCTGTCATGATGACATTGAAGAGACAGCGGAAACCCTTGAGGGTAATGCTCTCATAAAAGCAAGATGGATCAACAGCAAATATGGTCTGGACTGCTTTGCCGATGATACGGGACTTGAAGTAAAGGCTCTTGGAGGCGCACCGGGAGTAATGTCCGCACGTTATGCTGCCACCGACAACCCGGATGCACCAAGTCATGATTCTAAGGCCAACATGAGGTTGTTATTAAGAAACATGCAGGGAAAAATAGACCGCAGCGCACGTTTCCGTACAGCCATCGCCTTGATTATTAACAATAAAGAATATATGTTTGAAGGCGTGGTTAAAGGCAACATAGCAGTTGAGTCTGCCGGAAAGGATGGTTTCGGTTACGATCCTGTGTTCGTGCCAGAAGGTCATACAGAAAGCTTCGCACAGATGTCGGCTGAAAAGAAAAATTCAATGAGTCACAGAGGACGTGCGCTTGCAGCTTTGATTGAATTTTTGTCTGAAGAAAAATCAAAATAAAATATACCTCTCATATCCTCAGATGATAAAGAAATTATTGATATTGCTTACTTTCATGTTGCCGCTTGCTGTGCAGGCTCAGCTTGCCGTAGGCTCATGGAAAATATATTCGCCTTTTATCAATGTTGAAGACATTGCAGAAACCGGTACATACATATATTTTGTATCGGCCGGATCGGTGTTCCGCTATGACAAGGAGACTGCTGAAGTGGAAGCCCTTACCAAAGTGAATCTTCTTAATGATGTGGATGCGAAAATATATATTCAGATCCCGATGCTAAAAGCGTGATTGTGGTGTACAGTTCCGGCAACATGGACCGGCTGTCGGACAATGGAAAGGTGGTAAACATGCCTGACATAAAGAATGCCAATAGTGTCGGTTCTCATAATATAAATGATATTGCATTCAAAGGTGACGATTTCTATGTTGCCACCGATTTCGGGCTTGTTGTATATAATAATTCAAAAAATGAAGTAAGGGAGACAGTATTCACACCAAAAGAGGTTATGCATGTGGATGCATCATCTCTATTTGTAGCCATGGGTCTTAAAGAAGGTGCCTTATATGTGGCTTCAGCTGACAAAAACATAAAGAATTTGTCGGATTTCAACGTTTTTAATCTTGGGATGGCTGATTGCCACGGATTGATTGCAAAAGGTGATAAATTATATTGGTGTATATGGGGTGAAATTTTCCGTATTTTCAATATTGATATCAATACTGGAACTTTCGGTATTGATGCCCAGATAGAAGTGGATGGTCAGAATCAGGGTATATGGGGTTGCAATAACTGGAAGATATACCGCGGTAGCCACGGATATGATTATGTATTCAACGGTGACGGTATATTCACTTTTGATGAAGATGGTAAGATAAGTAAACTTTCATCTGCCAAAGTACCTGCAACATCTGTACTTCTTTATGGAGGTGATTCCAAGTCAGTCTGGGAAGGAGATAGCAACGGTTTGAGGCATATGGATTATTCCTCATCGGACCCCGTGGCTATTGGCGGATATATAAAAGGTTCTGACCTATCTCTCAAGCAGATTCATGCCATGTATACGGGTCAGTCAGGAAAAATATATCTTTACGGACTTGACCAGAATTCAACTTTCAATGCATATTATGACCGCAGTAAGCCGTCTACCATTCTTACATTGGAAAATGGAGAATTCAAGGATGTGGCCGGGAAGGAAGTTGATTTTGAAAACGGAAATTCGGGTGTGAGAAGTCCGAATGCCATGATGCGTACACATCGTTTGTGTGAAGACCCTCAGGATCCGAGTGCTTACTACATAGGTAGCTTTGAAGGTGTATATCACATTAAAGACAATAAACAATTACATAAATATTATACTACAAGTGCCGGATTTGGTATGACAGTAAATTATGCATGTAATTTATATGATGTAGGTGTTGATAACTACGGTAATTTATGGGCATATAACTGTAGAGGAAATGCTGCTGATAATACTGAACGAATCTTTGTTCTTCCATCAGAAAGTAGAAACAAAGAAACAACAGTGCCTTCTGATTGGAAAGGTTTTTCAATAAAAGGAAAAACTTCGGATAATTGGGAAAACTTCATATTGTCTTGTAGAAAGAGCAATTATATGATAATAACTCTTGGAAAATATGAAAAGGATTTTGTTATAATTGATTCAAGAAATACGCCTTCTCCATCCGATGACAGGCTTATACTTGTTGATACCCAGATTGACCAAGACGGAAAGGAATTCGATTCGACAATAGGCCTTACCTGTGTCGCCGAAGATAATAACGGGCGTCTATGGTTTGGTTCTGAGAAAGGTGTATATGAAATTACAGATATCAGTAAGGTTACATCAAACGTTGCCACTATAAAACGAATGAAGGTGGCGCGTAACGACGGCACTAATCTGGCAGACTATCTGTTGGAAAACGTAACTGTTTCGGGTATCGCTGTCGACGCTGCCAATAAAAAATGGATATCAACTATAGGCTCGGGAGTTTATCTTGTCAGTGAAAACGGCGACAGGATTCTTGAGCATTACACTGTGGATAATTCAATTCTTCCATCCAACCATGTATATTCTGTAGCATGTGATCCGGCATCGAACAAAGTGTACTTCGGCACGCCAAACGGGCTTGTGGAATACAGTTCAACCACTTCGCCATCGGCCGATTCATATAGCGATGTATATGCCTATCCCAATCCTGTGCGGCCGGACTATACCGGATGGATCACAGTGACCGGACTGATGGACAATTCGCTTGTTAAAATTGCGGATGCCAACGGAAATGTGTTTCATCAGGGACGCAGTGAAGGCGGTATGTTCGTATGGGACGGATGCAATTCGGCCGGCGAGCGGGTGAAGACCGGTGTATACTATGTTCTCGCCTCTCAGAATGCCACAGGCACATCATCGGCATGCGTGACCAAAATAATGGTTATAAACTGAATCTAAATCGAAAGTAAAAATGGTGACATTAAAATATAAGGATGAAACAGACCGGGCCTACGGTCTGAGTGGAATGAGTGTGTGCATGTGCATGATGGAGAACGAACGGTTCATTGACAATGTAAGTCTTGATTCTGAACCGGATAAAGGTCTTGCTTTCACATCCGATTTCTTCTATCCGCATAATCAGTCACTTTCTGCCAAGACTTTATGGAACGACAGTTTCAATCATTTTCGTCTGTTGACGGGACTGCTGCTAAGCAACGTTATGTGTCGTGCCATGGTGCGTAATCGTGAGGAGCTGACGAGGGAGATGAATGAGTTATTACTGAAAAATCTCTTCGAAGAGGGACATGAGGAATGTTCGCTCGATGATGATGAGATACGTATGGTCTATAATGAATCGTTCGCATTTTTCCACCGTGTGTTCGGTCATCCTGATGTTTCGGTTCTTGTGAGTAGATTTGTAGACAATCTTACGGAAAAAAGATCACTTGACGGGGAGGAAGTCGCTCGGTTGTTACGCCCATTGCTGCGCTGACGTTATATTGTGGACATATTGCCGCGTTTGTCGGCTTCAAAAACTTTTGCGGAACAATAAACCGCTAAGTTTTAAGTTATAATATATGAGTACGAAGTTTGACAAATAAACAATCAGTAGATAAAGATGACTATTCACCTTTCAGGCTTTAAAACAGGAATTGTACGTGTAAGTGCGTTTCTGTTTGCGGTCTTTATCATAAATCAGACTATCAACGCCCAGGATATAAAGGAAGATTTTAATCCTGTTGAAACCGGCGTGACATCGCTGAGCATCGCTCCCGATGCCCGTGGTGCATCCATGGGTGATCTTGGCGCGGCCACAGATCCGGATGCCAACTCGCAGTTCTGGAATCCGTCGAAGTATGCTTTCGCCTATTCACAGGCAGCAGTGTCGCTGAGCTATACACCCTGGTTGCGTAAACTTGTAAACGATATTTTTCTGGCCAATCTTTCGGGATACTGGAAAATAGGCAGCGGCGACAATCAGGCTATCAGTGCCTCGTTGCGCTATTTTTCGTTGGGCGAGGTAACAAGCAATATGCCCGGCGATGTTGGTACAACCAGTATTAATCCTTACGAGATGGCTATTGACGTGGGTTATTCACGCAAATTGTCGGAGAAATTCTCGATGGGTATAGTATTCCGTTATATATACTCTGACCTTGGTTATAACTCCACCTCTGATGTCGGTGACAATCAGACCGGCGCATCCGCATTCTCGGCTGATATCTCCGGTTATTACACCACATATCCGATTATTGGCCAAAACGAATGCCAGTTCTCCTGGGGATGGGATATTTCGAACATCGGTTCGAAAGTGAGCTACGACCGTGGTGCCAACCCAGCGTTTTTGCCTACCAACCTGCGTATAGGAACATCATTCATGTTCCCGTTGGCTGATTATCATACTCTTGCCATAAGTCTTGACCTTAACAAGCTGCTTGTGCCTACTCGTCCCCGTCAGAAAGATTATACCAAGATTGAGGACGGAGTGGAAGTGCCCGATCAGGAAGCATGGCAGCGCGCATATCAGGACTGGCAGGACATGTCGCCAATCACCGGTATATTCAAATCGTTCAACGACGCACCCGGCGGTATGTCGGAGGAATTGAAGGAGATAAACTATTCGCTTGGTGCGGAATACAGCTACAATCAGCAGTTCTTTCTGCGTGCCGGTTATTATCATGAAAGCCAGTGGAAAGGAAACCGTCAGTATTTCGGTTTCGGAGCCGGATTCTCTCTGAATGTTGTCCGTCTGGATGCCTCCTATATGCTTTCCACAGCTCAGAGTTCACCTCTTGACCAGACACTCCGTTTCTCCCTTACCTTTGATATGGAGGGCCTGAAAGGACTGTTCGGAGGTAGATAAATTTCATAATTATTGCTACCAGTTATGTATCGTATTGGCAACGGATTCGATGTACATCGTCTGGTTGAAGGCCGTGATCTGATTGTGTGTGGAGTAAACATTCCCTATTCTCTCGGTCTGCTCGGGCATAGCGATGCGGATGTGGCTCTGCATGCCTTGAGCGATGCAATTCTTGGTGCGGCAGCATTGCGCGATATAGGTTATCATTTTCCTGATACAGATGTCCGCTACAAAGGGGCTGATTCCCGTTTGCTGCTTCGCGAATGTGTGCGGCTCATAGATGAAAAGGGCTATAAGGTGGTAAATGTGGATGTCACCATTATTGCTCAGGCTCCTAAAATGTTGCCGTACATTCCTCAGATGATTCTCAATATTGCCGAGGATCTCGGAATTTCAGTTGGCGATGTGTCGGTAAAGGCCACCACTACAGAAAAACTCGGATTTACAGGCCGTAGCGAAGGGATAGCTGCCCAGGCCTCCGCACTGCTTGCGAAAAAGTAAGTAAAATCCATGCATTGCAAATGTCGGTAGAACAGATAAAGAGAATTGAATGGGTCGATTATGCAAAAGTAGGTGCCATATTTGCTGTGGTAATGTTGCATACCTATTTCTCGGGATCATTCACAATGTATATGAATGCGTTTGTAATGCCGTTTTTTTTCTTTATTTCGGGATTCCTTTTCTCATATGCTAATAATCCTGATTATGGAAAATTTGTAAAAAAACGTTTTAGACAACTTGTCATACCATATCTTTGGATAAATATATTAGCGTATTTTTTTTGGGTGTTTTTTCTTCGGAACTATGGTAACGATTCTGAACAATCTATTAGTAGGTTTATACCTATTGCCGGTATATGCACGGGAATTCCCCCTCTTTTAGTACACGATATTCCTTTGTGGTCTCTTCTTAGTTTCTTTGTTGTTGATGTGGTATTTTACCCATTGTTCCGTGTGATTAAATCTTCAACATTGATTGCAGTAGTCTCATTTATATCTATTTATGTTTTAATTTATGTATGTAATTTAAAATTATCGCATACACCACTCTCTGTCGCCCCATCATTAGCTGGCTTGGGTTTTTATGCCATTGGCTATGGCTGGAGAAACAGTGAAATCCGTAAAAAACATACGTTTACTTCTTTTTTTCAGTTGATAACAATATTTGTTGTGAGCACTATAATATTTTATGGTGCAGCAACTTATAATGGTTTTACGTCATTTTATTTATGTGAGTATGGAAAGAATATGTTCTTATTTTTAATAGGAGCATTGAGCGGAATAACTTTATCAGTCTCATTGTGTGTAATTATTTCAAAAAAATTTAAAGATAATTCGTTTATTAGGTTTATTTCAATAGGAACCTTGATAATATGCGGTTTTCATTTACTTGTATTCGCATGTATAAAGGGTGTGTGTCTGTATGTTTTCGGAATTAGCCCAGAAGTGTTTGCTGAAAGTAGTGTTGCGCGGTTTACACTCGGAATTTTAGGTTTTGTGCTGACATTACCGCTCATATATATAATTAGAAGTAAATTGAGATTTTTAGTTGATAAATAAGAATTATTCTTTTCTGTCATGTTCCGAACCGTATATTTCACAACAAACAGAAAATGGCCATTTTGGTTGTTTTGGATAATCTGCTCGGTTATTTATGCAGCAGTGTTCACAACAATTGATTTTTGTGATAATCCTTTTTCCGGGATAAAAGGTTTTATGACTCTTGCCATGCAATATGGTGTGGTGGCTTTTTCTGTTTCCGGTGTCATTTGTCTGATAGCGGTTAATAGATATGTATTTGTCCTGAGTTATCCTGTATTGATTGTTCTTTCATCTGTATTGGCTTATTACAGAATCACGATGGGGGTATATATATCGCCTGCCGTGATAGAACTTATGAGGGTGAATAATATGGCAATGTGGGGAACTGTGATGAGTTTTAAACTTGTATTGACAGTTTTGGCTGCGTTGTTTTTTTCGTTTGCTGGCGTAATATATCGTTTTAAATATGTGGAGATAAAGAGGAGTTGGATGTGGTTACTTCTCGGCATCATTATAATTCTCATTCCAACGCGCTTAGTAGGCAGTTTCCATTCGCCTGTAATAGCAAGAATGCCTTATTGTTTCTATTATTCATTAATGGATTATATAAGTTACAGGCATGATGTCAGTAAAGAGCGTAACACATTTATTAATGTGCCTGTTACCGTATCACACAATGCTCCGGATGTCGTACTTGTGATAGGCGAGTCATTGCGTTCTGATCATCTTTCGTTGAATGGTTATGAGCGACTAACTACTCCAAGGTTACAAAAAGATACAGCTGTGGTAGCATATCCGTTTGTAACTACAGAACCATGTTATACACATACAAGTGTACCACACATAGTTACACGTGCCGACTCTATTCATCCAGATCGGAAATGGGAGGAACAATCCTTTATAACTTTATTTAAAAAAGCTGGTTTCAAAACATTTTGGATTTCAAATCAGGACGATGCCTCCACATATGTTTATTTTATGAATGAGGCGGATACATTACAACGTGCCAACGTCAATATGTCAATGTATAATTTTGGAAACAAGAATCTTGATCTTGATATATTGCCTCTTGTAAAGAATGATTTAAGAGATAAGAATTCTAAATCTAAACTTTTTGTCATTCATTCAATAGGATCACATTGGTATTATAACACCCATTATCCGGATTCACTGGCCATTTATAAGCCGGAAGTGAACAGTAGGGTGCTCTCGGATTTGTCGCAAGAACAGCTTATTAATTCTTATGATAACACAATATTGGCTACTGATGATTTTCTTTCAAAACTAATAGATTTATTTAGAAAACGTAACGCCATACTGATTTATATTTCTGATCATGGTGAATCATTAGGTGAGGAGGGGCGTTTTTTGCATGCTGTGGATGCTCCCGAACTTCATAAGCCAGCTTGTTTTATCTGGTATTCTGACAAATATGCATTGAATTATCCCGAAAAAATCTGTGCATTAAAGGATAATGCCAGGAAAAAATGGTCTTCTGATATTATTTTTCATACCGTACTTGATGCGGGTACACTTTCAACAGATGTTTTTGAACCATCTTTGAGTGTCCTTGTCAGACATTGATATAAAACAACATTATTTAAAATATGTAATGCGAAATATACAGCCCTTTTAAATTCACCGTGAGGTGAGGCGGACAAGGAAGCGGAAGAGGGGGAGGTTGTAGGAGAGGAGAGCGCCGAGGCGGTTTTTTAGCCTGACATGGGGATTGGTCAGGATGGAATTTCGGTGTAATCGTATCACATTGAGGCACCGCTGACGGTAATTTTCCAGTTCAGGCAATGCGGATGCTTCTTTTTGATTTTGCCATATGAGCGAAAGCATGTTGCAGTGAGCGCTGAACCGACGGTCGGCAGCAGCTTTCATTAACGCCGGGGTGTGACCCTCCTGACTGAAATGATTGTAAATTTCGTCGGTAACATCGAGCACATCGAATCTTGAACGTGAGATGCCATGGATGAAGCTACCGGTGTGCTGCCGGTAGATGTATGTCAATTTATCAATTTGTGCAATTATTCCGGCGCGTTCAAACAGCTGATGCGTTATGGCAAGATCTTCATAACGGCGACGGGTGGCAAACCGCAAACCATCGGAAAAAATACGTTTGTTGATTAGACTTCCGCATATTGAGAACCGACCTATATGCTGATACAGAAATTCTTCGGTGAGTTTGTCAGCCTGAAAATTTATTAATGAATTGCGGCAATCGCCGGACTTACTATTCACGTTATAGCCAGGACGTTTCTGTTTCTTTATTTTTCCGAAAACCATGTTGGCTCCGGAAGTTGCCGCAGCATCAAGCATCTGCCGTATGGCGTGCGGAAGGAGTATGTCGTCGGCATCCACAAATACAATCCATTGGCCTGAGGCTGCTTCCAGACCCCGGTTGCGTGCCGCACCGACTCCAATGTTGGGCTGACGTAAAAGAGTGAAACGGCGGTCGGTGTTTGCAAAATCCTGCGCTATAATATCCGAACCGTCGTCCGAACCGTCATCGACAACAATAATCTCAATATTGCCGAACGACTGATTCCTCAGGGAGTCGAGACACTCCTTGAGAAATTCATGGCAGTTGTAAACCGGAACAACCACCGACACAGCGCATCCATCATTGAATTCAGTCATCACAGCATCAGGTAAACTGCAAAACAGGCAAATTAACAAATATGCTTGCAGAAGCGTTTTTAAGTAGCGGCTTATCTATAAAACGGATGTTATTGGTGAAAATGTATGTTTGAATAGCACATTTTGGCTGTTTTCAGGCCAAGTCTGTTTTTTTGCGTACATTTGCATTTGACAGACTGACGCGTAATATACAATTCCGCATGTAAATATCAACCTCTTCGGTTATGGATGTATGCGGATAATAAAAAACAGGTTTCTATGAAAAGATTGATTTTGGCATTGTTATCGGTTTTCACAATGGTACAGATTCCTCTTGGATGTTCTGCGGAAAATTTCGAGCTTTTCAAGTACGGTGATTTTGAGAACTGGGTGACACGCAACATCGACGAATCAGCCATTATCGGCGGCAATACCAAGCAGCTTTACGAAATTGCTCCGAACGCCACAATAAACGGCGATAAGCCCTACACCAACATGGGCGGTTCGCCTTGGGCCACCTCCAATGTGATGGCAAAGGTGATGGGGATTACCAAAGGGAGCAATGCTGTTTTCCCAGACAAACATGGTTCGGGACGAGCCTGCAAGCTGACCACAATGATGGAGCACTGCAAGGCTCTTGGCATAATAAATGTGGATGTTGTTGTGGCAGGATCAATCTTTTTGGGCAAGTTCATCGAGCCGGTGAAATCCACCAAGGAGCCGTATTCCAAAATGGAGATGGGCATACCTTTCACGCGCCGGCCAAAAGCATTGCAGTTTGATTATAAACTCGACATGCCCAAGGACAACACACGCACCTATTCATCCGGATTCGGAAAAAAGAAAACTCTCCAAGGCCACGACAACGCCGAGGTCTACATCATTCTGCAGCGCAGGTGGGAAGACGAGCATGGCAACCTGTTTGCCAAGCGCGTGGGCACCGGCCGCCGTCATTACGGCAGCGCCACCAACGGCTGGGTGAGCAAGCACCGCATCCCGGTGTGGTACGGTGATATAACGGACCGTCCGGACTATAAACCTTTCATGGGTCTGATTCCGGAAGACAAGAGTTATTATGCACGCAACAGCAAGGGGAAGATGGTGCCGGTGAAAGAGGTGGGCTGGGACAGCCCCGACGCCACACCAACCCATCTGCTTGTAATGGCATCGTCAGGCAGCGGCACGGCCTATATCGGAACAATAGGTCTGACAATGTGGGTTGACAATATGGGGCTGGTGTATTGATGAAGGTCACAAGAAAAAGATTTTCAGGCCGGCGGGTTATAGTTTGAACGGCTAAAATTCGTACATTTGCCAATAAAATAAATTGCCCCATGAAAATAATAAATTTCGCTGAACATAATTCACTCATCAGTCAGTATATGACTGAGATGCGCGATGTCAACATACAGAAGGACATGCTCCGTTTCCGTCGTAATCTGGAAAGGGTGGGCGAAATAATGGCCTATGAGATTTCAAAGACACTGGATTACCGCACCGTTGAGACACTTACTCCGCTCGATGTGGCCAAAACCAGTGTGATTGATTCACAGGTTGTGCTTGCCACGATTTTCCGTGCCGGTGTGCCTTTCCATCAGGGTTTCCTGAACTATTTCGACAACGCACAGAATGCATTCGTTTCGGCCTACCGGAAATATAAGGAGAAGGAGAATTTCGATGTGTGCATCGAATATCTCGCCTCGCCGCGTCTCGACGGCAAAACGCTGGTTCTTGCCGACCCGATGCTTGCTACAGGAGCATCTATGGAGCTAAGCTACCGCGCACTTCTCACAAAGGGGAATCCGGCTCACATACATGTGGCTTCTGTCATAGCTTCCCGTCAGGCCGTCGACTACATATGCGAGAAGTTTCCTGCCGACCGCACCACGGTCTGGATCGGTGCAATCGACGAACATATCAACGCACATTCCTACATTGTGCCCGGACTCGGCGATGCCGGCGATCTGGCTTATGGAGTGAAAGAATAATTAGCCGCCGCCAGGTGAGCAAATCCGGCGGCTTAATTGTTAAAAAGGAGAAGTTTTCACCTAAATCATCAATGAGGGTGAATATTTCTCCTTTTCGTTTGTAATATATGTGAAAAGATACTCATACTGTTGTTTATATGGAAAATATGCTGAAAAAGATGGCGCTTGCCTATCACAAGGAACCGCACCCCGGTAAAATGGAAACCATACCCACCAAACCTTACTCAACTCCGGCCGACCTGGCTCTGGCTTATTCGCCCGGTGTGGCATATCCCTGTCTGGAGATAAAGGATAACAGTGAGAATGTGTGGGAATACACCAATAAATCAAATCTCGTTGCCGTGATTTCAAACGGTACCGCTGTGCTCGGTCTCGGAAACATCGGCGCCCTGGCCTCAAAGCCGGTGATGGAGGGGAAATCACTTCTTTTTAAGATTTTTGCCGGACTTGACAGCTTTGACATCGAGGTTAACGAGACAGACCCCTCGAAATTTGTGGAGATAGTGAAGGCAATATCCACTACATTCGGCGGCATAAACCTTGAGGATATAAAATCGCCCGAATGCTTTGAGATTGAGCGGCGTCTGAAGGAGGAATGCGACATTCCCGTGATGCACGACGACCAGCACGGAACGGCCATAATCTCGGCGGCAGCCCTGCTCAATGCCGCTGAAATTGCCGGCAAACCGCTCGAATCGCTCAAAGTGGTGGTGAACGGCGCCGGAGCGGCTGCCATATCCTGCAGCCGCCTGTACAAGCAGCTTGGTGTACGGGCTGAAAACATTGTGATGTGCGATTCAAAGGGCGTGATACGCACTGACCGCCAAGGGCTGTCGGAACAGAAAGCGGAATTCGCCACCTCTCGTCCGCTCAGCTCTCTTGCGGAGGCATTGGTAGGTGCCGATCTTTTTCTGGGGCTGTCGGTGAAGGATGTGCTGACACCTGAAATGATTAAGTCGATGGCGCCTGATCCCATTGTGTTCGCCCTTGCCAACCCTGACCCTGAGATAGCCTATGAGCTGGCTGTGGAATCCCGTCCCGACATAATTTTCGCCACCGGCCGCAGCGACTATCCCAACCAGATAAACAATGTGCTCGGCTTCCCCTACATTTTCCGAGGAGCAATCGATAGCCGTGCTACATTGATTAACGATGAAATGAAACTCGCCGCCGCGCGTGCCATAGCACGATTGGCACATGAGCCTGTGCCTGATGAGGTGAAAGAGGCCTATGGCCAACCCGACATGGCTTTCGGAAAGGATTATATACTGCCTAAACCGATGGATCCGCGTCTGCTCGAGATTGTTGCCCCTGCGGTTGCTAAAGCTGCCATAGAAAGTTCGGTTGCCCGGCTGACCATCACCGACTGGGACAGCTACCGGCGCAGCCTGAACAAGATAGCCTCGCAATGCAGCGATGGCGTGTGCTATTCGCAACTGCTCAACTCCCGCCGCACGCTTGAAAAGGTGAGCCGCGAACTTGGATATAAACTTTGACTATAATTTTGCAGGATTGCGGAATTTGATTAATTTTGTCGCAAGATTTCAAGGTAGCCTGAGCTATTGATACGGTGTCAGGCGAGGGAATCCGGTGTGAATCCGGAACAGTACCCGCTGCTGTAAGTTCCCGTGCGATGTTGCATTTTAATGGCAACGTTGCTGTGGATGCCGAGGAAAATGTTTCCCGGTGTCAGAATGTCCGAAATGTCACTGGCGTATGCCGCCGGGAAGGCCGGACAATCTGGAGCAAGTCAGAAAACCTGCCTTGACGGTCTTTTTCAACAGCATTGCCCACGGGATTATGGGCTTGGCGTCACGTTTCAGCAATCCGCCATTCATATCGGCTTATAGCCGGTTCCGATAAAGTTCCCGTTGTGCCATGTGTCAACGGGAATATTCATTTTTTTAAGAACCTATTTATAAGCCAATGAAAAGATTTTTACTCTTGCAATTCTGTTTGCAGGTCTCACAGCCAATGCAGCCGACAGCAACGTTATCACCCTTGACCTTGCAAAGGCCACCACTCCTCTGACATTCAACGCCGAAACCGGCGCATGGACCGGAACCTACGACGATGATGAGACCGCTATCGAAAGTCAGTGCTTCTCGTTCGTAAAGGGTTCAATGGGCGAATACAAGACCTGGTGGGGATTCACAGCCTCCAACTCCACCGACAACGCGCGTAAGGACGACACACTCACATTCCAGTTCAGCAACATGGCCAAAGGCGGCATCGTTCTCAACGAGGACGGCACGGTGAAGACCGATGATTTCGGCGCACCTGTCACAAGCGCGGAAATGCCCTATCTGGTAGGATACTATGGCTCCTATTTTGCCAAACGACCGGTGGATATGACATTCAACACCGGCAAATCGTATGATGCAGTGGGCGTGTATGTCAATCTTAACAGCTATCCATACTATTGCATCGAGTATGGCGATGCTTTTGCCCGCGCGTTCAACAACGGTGACAAATTCACCCTCACCATCCACGGTGTCGCCCCCGATGAAACCGAGAAAGAGGTTACAGTAGAACTGGCATCGTACACCAACGGCAACCTCACCATCAACCGCGGCTGGAGTTATGTCGACATCACATCGCTCGGCACCATCAACGAACTCTATTTCACCATCAAATCCACCGATTCCGGCGATTATGGCGACAACACTCCCGCTTACTTCTGCATGGATAAACTGATGGTGAAGGAAACCACCAATTCAGGCGTGGAAGCCGTCAAGGCCAACGGTGCCGCACTCTCCTACGACCGCGACACAAACACCGTCAGCGTAAACGGCGCAGACTTCGCCATGGTCTACGACGTAGCCGGCAACGCCCTCACATCGAGCACCGAACCCCAGTTCAGCATCTCCCATCTTCCCGCCGGAGTCTACGTGGTGAAAGCCGGCAACAGCGTCCTCAAAATCGCCCGATAACCCCCAACTCCCCATCGAAGAGTATTAAGGATGTTCAGACCTCATCCTCCCAATCTGAAAAACAGAACAGCGGCATGCCACCCCGGCACGCCGCTGTTTGCATTGTAATTGGTTTTAAAAATATTCCGAAGTTATATTGGGGGAGAAATCAGTCGCTTTCCTCCTCGTCGTCGTAGGAGATGGGGGAGAAGCGCACGCCGTAGGCCTCGAGCTTGGTTTTGGGGCCGGCGTAGAAGCCCATGCCGGGATTCGTGAGCGTGAGGTTAGAGAAGCGTGCAATCTCGATTCCGTTGATGAAGACCATAAGGAATCCACGCTCCTTCATCAGGGTCACTTCCCATACTTTTTTATCCTTGAGAAGCGACGACAGCGCGGAGGCATAATCGTCTGTGCTGTCGGGGGTGGAATCGTCGGTCAGGTTTTTGGAAAACCTTATATTCTCCTTGCCGCGGCTTATCAGCTTATAGATTCCCCTCTTGGCCACGGCCAGTTCCCCTTTCTCGCACGTGTAGAGAGTATAGTTCTTTTTGCCGAATGTGATCAGCGAGTAGTTGCGGTCGTTCTTGAAGTCAAACACGATGCCGAAGGGGTTGTCGTCGTTCACGTTTTCCGGTTTGAAAATGAAATCGGCTATGAAGTCTTCATCCTGTGGGCGGAGCTGGAAATCGGCGCACGACACAGTGAATTTCTCCTTGTGTTTTGATTCCAGTTTCAGCACATCCTTGTCAATGATGGCCTTTCCGTCTTTCTCGTCGAACTGAGCCCATTCAAGTTCGGTGTCGCTCACGGGGATATATTTCAGAAGATAGTGGCCTTTGGCTCCGCATGTCAGCGGCATGGCGGCGAATGCGGCCGCAAGGCATATCGCCCATTTATACAGATTTTTCATTGCAGTGGTATGATTTGGTGTGACAATGATTGTACGTTGATTTTTCATTCGCCACCGCCAACGGTGGTCTGGAGTTCCTGTATCATCGGGTCGAAGCGGTGCATCGTGCGGTCATATTTCTCATAGCAGTTGTTGCCGGTGCAGTCGTTGTCTTTTATCTCCGATACAATACGGGCGCGGTAGCTCACCACCTCGTCGTCGGTGAATGAGATTCTCACCTCCAGGCGCGTGCGCACGGTCTGATATCTGAATCTGCTATAGTGCCATCCTGATTTAATCCAGCCGGCGCCCTTGTCGCGCACCTCGATGTCGTCGAAGTAGCTGGTGGCGATATTCATCAGGCGTTTCCAGATCAGGTCTTCCGACAACCCCTTGCGGCAACGGATATCTTTCCATTTGTTGGCCTCCACGCCGGATTCCTCGCCCGATGATGATGCGGCTTCGGCATCGTCTTCAGGCAGAGTGTAGACCACCGTGTTCTTGGGATTGTCCTTGAGCAGGCGGTAGCGGCGTCCGATATAACCCGGTGATGTGACCGTCACCACATAGAAATCAGTGTTCTTGTCGAATTTCACCTGATAAGTGCCGGTGCCCACATGCTGTCCGTCAACGAAGATGCTGGCACTTTCGGGCACCGTCTTGATGGTGATTTTCTTTGCCCCGTAGGCTGAGAATGAAACAGCCAGAAAGGCTAAAAAGCAAAGGATGAATTTCGGGGATTTCATGCTGTTGTGTCGCTGTGTCGTCTCCATTCCCGATCCGACTATTAGATCGTGATACAAAAAAAGCGTGGAATGATGTTCCTGTCTATCTTCAAGGAGGCATCGCCAAACGCCTGTTCACGAAATACACAGTCCACTCCCACGCCCTATCGGATATCAAGTCCCCCCTTGTCGGGGAGTGGATACACGACAAGCATGAGCGTTCTCTATGACTGCTTTCTCATTCGTGAATTGAAAAATTGGCGATTTCCTTGAAATGATAAAGCACGAAACGCTTTTTCAACATGTCCGCGCGCCCTGCTCGGAGCGCACACAGCAAAGATAACACATTTCCACTACTCCGCAAAATAATTGCAGATTACAAAAACAAACACAAACACAAAGTCCAGATAACAACCCGCAATAGGTGCATTTAATTATGAGGGAGAGTGGGAGCAAAGGGTGGTGTTCCCACGGTTCCAGTTACCCTGGATTTCTTAGATTTCCGTTAAACAATTGATTACATTTGCGAAGGATTTAGTAACTTTGAATCAGTTCCGATAAAAATTAATTATCAGAAGATAAGCCATGACACCGGAAGAAAAAGCAAGGCAAAAAATAGACCAGTGGTTTGCCGAAGCTGGTTGGGACGTTATAAACCGCGAAGAATATTCGGCGGGTATGACGGCTGTGGCTATCCGGGAGGGGTTGTTGCAAGGCAACAAAGAGGCGGATTATTTCCTTTTTCTCAACGGAAAGGCAGTTGGCGTTCTTGAGGCAAAACGCGCCGAAGTGGATGTGACTGCTCAATGTGTAAGTGAGCAGGCGGAGAATTATGCACGTAGCGTGCCCTCTTGTTACCCGGCTATTTCAAAGCCGCTTCCTATTGTCATGAAGTCAAATGGCAAGGAACTATATATGCGTGACATGCGTGACCCGGATTCGCAATATGTGCCACTGTTCAGGATGCCGACACCTAAAAAGATTGTCTCATTGCTTGACATAAAGGACCCCTTTGCCGCACTCCCGGGAGTTGCAATGAAAGGTCTCCGTGAGTGTCAGTTTGAAGCCATAACTAACCTTGAAGCCAGTTTCCGAATAGGTCATAAAAAAGCTCTGATGATACTTGCCACTGGAGCTGGCAAAACATATACGGCATGTATGGCGGCATATCGTATGCTCGCTCATGTCGGAATAAAGAGAGTGCTATTCCTCGTTGACCGCAACAATCTCGGCAAACAGGCTGAGGGCGAGTTCGGCACATTCCGATTGACACAGAACGGCGATGCTTTCAATACCATATATGGTGTCTCACGGCTTACTAACAACGAGATTCCATCGGACAGTAATGTGATAATCTCCACCATTCAGCGCCTTTTTGCCTTTCTGAAAGGAGAGCCAATCTTAGACGATTCCGATGAAGAATCCACTGCCGGCGGTCCTGCCGAGGTGACCATGCCCGACAATCCGAAGTTACCCCACGATTATTTCGACATGATAATAATCGACGAGTGCCACCGCTCGATTTACGGCAACTGGAAAAAAGTGCTTGATTATTTCGAGACGGCACGACTGGTCGGACTTACGGCAACCCCGGTGCCGGAAACGCTTGCCTTTTTCAACAACAACGTTGTTGTTGACTACTCTCTTGAACAGAGCATACTTGATGGAGTGAATGTAGGACACCGCGTTTACAGCATCAAGACCGAGGCTACAACCAATGGCGGTGCCATCCGCAAAGGCGATAAACTCCAAAAGGAAACAAGATATACCGGCACGGTCGAGGTCATTGAAAACAAAGAGACATCAACATACACTCGGGAGGAACTTAATCGCAGTATAATAAATCCTGCACAGATAAAACTTGTGCTTGAAACATTTCGCGACAGCATCTATACGGATATGTTCCCCGAACGAGAGCCGAATATGGACTATATCCCGAAAACCTTGATTTTCGCGCTCAACGAGGCACACGCCACCAATATCGTCAAGATAGCCAAAGAGGTTTTCGGTCGCGAAGATGACAAATTCGTGCAGAAAATCACTTATTCATGCGGCGACAGCAACAAGCTCATAAAGGATTTCCGCAACGACAAAGATTTCCGAATAGCCGTCACCTGCACTCTTGTCGCCACTGGAACGGATGTCAAGCCGCTCGAAGTGGTGATGTTTATGCGGGATGTTTCCTCGCTGCCTCTCTATATACAGATGAAAGGTCGAGGCGTCAGGACAATCGGTGATGAGGCACTCCGCAATGTCACTCCAAATGCCGATACAAAAGACTGTTTTTATCTCGTTGATTGCGTTGGCGTTGTGGAAAGTTCTAAAGGAATACCGATTCACGATGAAGAGCCGGACCAACGCATAACATTGAAGAAATTACTGGAAGAAATATCTCACGGTTATATCCCTGATGAATATCTGAACAGGCTCGCCGGAGTTTTGGCTCGACTTCATAACAAAGCCGATGATGAACAGCGCAACGAATTCATGCTTCGCTCTCACGGAACGGATATGCGCGATCTTGCCGCCCGGATTTATCAGGCTCTTGAAAATCAAGACCTGCCGCCGTTCATCGATGTTAACCATCCCAACAACGAGCGTAAATGGCTTGTGAGTCCGCTTTCAATGAATCCGAAGGCTCGCGAATGGCTTCTTATTCTTGCTGACGGATTTGTTAAGACTCTACAACCAGGCGAGGATAATCTGATATCAAAAGGGTTCTCGGTAGAGGATGCAAATGCAACCACTCAGGCATTTGAGGAATATTGTCGCAGCCATGCCGACGATATAGAGGCTTTACGCATAATCTACAATAACGAAGGCACTCCGATAACTTTTGCTATGCTTCAGGATTTGAAGCGGCATATGGAACAGGCTAACAGCTGTTTCCGCCCGGGTGCATTGTGGAACTCATACGCAGTGCTGCAGCCCGACAAGGTGAAACGTTATGCCAACAGTTCGGAACGAGAGGCTTTGACCAATATCATACAGCTGGTACGTTTCGCATTCCGGCATATTGAGCACCTTGAAAGTGTTGTCGGCACGGCCAGACAGTATTTCAATCTTTGGATGGGCCAGAATCAGCGAGAGCTTACATCCAAACAGCGTGAGATTATCAGTCTGGTTGTGGATTATATTGCGTCGAACGGAGCCTGCTCAATCGACGACATAAAGGAGGATGACAAGACTCGCGCTGCGCAGTTTATAAAGGCTTTCGGCAACAAGCAGACTGCCAATGCCGCGCTCAACTCTCTCTTCAGTTTCATAGTATTCAGAAAAACAGCAGCATAACATAAATGGCAAAGAACGCTACATCCGAACAGTCGCTTATCAAGAAAGTATGGAACATGGCCACGGTCCTCGCCGGACAGGGTGTTGGATTCACTGACTACATCACACAACTCACATATCTCCTCTTCCTGAAGATGGACGAGGAGAACGTGGAACTTTTTGATGAGGAATCGGCTATCCCTGACGGTTGCACCTGGAACTCGCTCCGTGAACTTGACGGCATGGACCTTCTTGACCATTACGAAGAGATTCTCAAACGGTTGAGTCAGGAAGAGGGGCTGATAGGCACCATATATACCAAAGCGGTCAATAAAATTGAGCAGCCGGTCTATTTGAAAAAAGTTATCACAATGATTGACGAGGAAGACTGGCTCGGCATGGATGTGGATGTAAAGGGTGCCATATATGAAGGCATATTGGAGAAGAACGGTCAGGATAAGAAAAGCGGTGCCGGCCAATATTTCACACCACGCCCGCTCATCAAGGCGATGGTCGATTGCATTCGACCCAAAATCGGAGAAACCGTTTGTGACCCGGCTTGTGGCACCGGCGGTTTCCTCTTGGCGGCTTATGACTTTATGAAGCCTCAAAGTCAGGATAAAACCAAGCGTGATTTCCTGCGCGACAAGGCTTTGCATGGCAGCGACAATACTCCGCTCGTTGTCACTCTTGCTTCCATGAACCTTTATCTTCATGGTGTGGGCACCGAGCGAAGTCCGATTGTCTGCGAGGATTCTCTTGAAAAGGAATCGGTGATAAATCCCGATGTTATTCTTGCGAATCCGCCATTCGGCACCCGTGCCGCAGGTTCGGTGGAGATTAATCGCCCCGACTTCTATATCGACACCAAGAACAATCAGCTCAACTTCCTTCAGCACATGATGCTGATGCTTCGGCAGGGAGGCCGCGCTGCTGTCGTATTGCCCGACAATGTATTGTTCGAGGGTTCGGGCGAGCCGATACGCCGCCGTCTCCTTAAAGACTTCAATCTTCATACCATTCTCCGCCTTCCCACCGGTATTTTCTACGCCAACGTAAAGGCGAATGTGCTTTTCTTTATCAAGGGAGAGCCGACAAAAGAGACATGGTATTACGACTATCGCACTGATGTCAAGCACACCCTTGCCACAAATCCGTTGCAACGGCATCACCTCGACGACTTCGTGGCTTGCTATAATGCCGACAACCTGTCGGCGCGTAAAGAATCTTATGACGCTGAGACTAACCCCAACGGGCGTTGGCGCAAATATGATGTGAATGAACTGCTCGGACGCGACAAAACCAGTCTCGACATTACATGGATACGTCAGGGCAACGATATGGAAGATGTCACCCTCGCCGAACTCATGGCCGACATCAAAGAAAAGAGTGACAGCATTTCTTCTGCAGTGGCAAAACTCGAAGCACTGTTTGCACAACTGAATATCAAGGAAAACTGAACTATGGAACATAAGAACCTGAGTATGCCCATTGAACAGCAGTTCGATGAAGTTATCGGAATTATTCTTCAGCACAAAAGCCGTGCCGCAAGAATGGTTAATGAGGAACTTTTGCAGACCGCATGGCATGTCGGGCAATATGTTTCTGCGAAATTGAAAAGTGAGGCGTGGGGGAGCAAGGTCGTTACGCAACTTTCGGAATATATCCGTTCCAGACGCCCTGACATAAAGGTTTCAGCCGCAGGAATATTTATAATATGGTGATGTTTTATGACGAGTATTCATCCGATAAATTCATCGTTATAGTAGAGCATTACCTAAATCAGGAATTTGTGCAGCCAAAAACTGCACAAATTGAATTCCCCCGTTCGACGGAACCCCATGACATAATTGTGCAGCCAAAAACTGCACAATTAGAACCTGCGGTAAATAGTGCGATGCCAAAAGTGTTGAGTCTTACGACTCTCACTAATCATATTGAGATACTTTGCAGATGCAAGAGCAATGAGGAAAGATTGTTTTATATACTCTACTCCAACAAAGAGCATTTGGTTACACGGGAGCTTAGGCGCTGCATTGCCAATCAGACGTACTCCACTTTGCTGAGTAAAAAGACCGGATTATCGAAAGGATTGCTTGAGACTTATCCCGGAGCCGCGGTAATGTTGAAAGATACATTGTTTGTAGATTTCCTTAATTTGCCTAAAAAACATAGTGAGTCAAAACTGAAGAAAGGGATTGTAGAACACATGAAGCAGTTTATTCTTGAACTGGGCAAGGATTTTATATTCATGGATCAGGAATATAATCTGAATGTGGGAGCTTCTACGTTTAAATCAGATTTACTGTTTTTTCACAGGGGACTGCAGGCCTTGGTAGCAGTGGAATTGAAGAAAACAAAATTCCATCCCCGAGATCTCGGTCAGTTGGAATTTTACCTTGAGGCCCTTGACCGAGATGTCAAAAGGTCGAATGAAAATCCATCTATAGGCATAATCCTGTGTCCGGAGGCTGACAGGGTCGTGGCTGAGTATGCTATGAGCAGAAGCATGAGCCCGACAATGATAGCTGAATATAAACGAATTCTTATTCCGCAAGAACGACTGCAACAACAGCTTAATGAGTTTTGCAATCTGTTTTTGGATAAAGAATGATAACTATGGATATAAAGAAACTGCGTCAAAAGATACTCGACCTCGCCATAAGTGGTAAGCTGGTTCCGCAAAACCCCAACGACGAACCGGCATCCGTACTTCTCGAACGCATTCGCGCCGAGAAAGAACGTCTTATTGCCGAAGGCAAAATCAAACGCCCCAAGAAGTCAAAATCATCTTCCGCTGAGTCCCATTATCAGCAGTTACCTGATGGATGGGCTGTCACAAGATTAGCTGACATTGCATGGTTCGGAGGAGGGAAAACTCCATCAACAGAAAATAGGATATTTTGGAATAATGGAACTATTAACTGGATTACATCCAAAGATATGAAGGAACCAGTAATAATTGACTCCAAAATAAAATTATCTGCTATCGGCGCTTCTCAAAGCACCATATATCCCAAGGGAACTCTCTTGATGGTAACAAGAAGTGGCATTTTAAGAAGGACACTTCCGCTCGCTATTACTGGTAAAGAATCAACTGTTAACCAGGACATTAAAACAGTTACCACACCTTTCTATGGAATTACAGAATATCTATACTGGTATTTTACTGCAAATGAAAGTGAAATTCTGGAGAAGTATCAAAAAGACGGTACAACTGTAGAAAGTATAGATTTTGAAAAATTCCAAAACATCGAGGTATTACTTCCACCTCTAGCTGAACAGGAGCGAATCATCAAGCAGCTGAAATTGTTACTTCAATTAATAGATGTAATATCTGCTGATTCCAACCGTATTAAGACGACTATTGAGAAAACGAAATCGAAGATTCTTGATTTTGCAATGCAGGGCAAGCTTGTGCCGCAGGACCCGGCGGACGAGCCTGCCGTCGACATGCTTCGCCGCATCAATCCGAAGGCGAAGATTATAACTGATAACCCACATTATCCGCAATTGCCAGATAATTGGGTGGTAACCAAGCTTGGAGATGTGGTAAAAGTTATAAATGGCAAAAGCCAAAAGAAGTCGAGAATCCATCCGGTTTATACCCAATTTATGGAAGTGGTGGAATTATTGGCATGGCCGATGCCTATTCTTGTTTATCCGGTTCAACTATAATCGGTCGAAAAGGTACTATAAACAATCCTCTATTTATTGAAACAAATTTTTGGAATGTTGATACCGCCTTTGGAATGAAACCTAATGAAGAGGTGGATGACTTATACTTCTACTATTTTTGCATAAATTTTGATTTTTCATCTCTTGATAAAAGTACAGCTTTACCAAGTCTAACCAAGTCAGCAATAGAAAAAATAATCATACCAATACCACCATTAAATGAGCAGCATCGCATCGTATCGAAGATTAAGGAATATGATGATTTATTCCGCAATATTATCAAGCAGATAGAACAGAAATAATCTTGTATAACTCATGATAGAGAACATTAACTCGTTCTACTATGCGGTCTTGTTCCTTTAAAGGAGGAATCGGAATCAAAATTTTTGAATACTCAGAAATCCAATATCTTTTATGAGTTTCACCCATTAGCCTTGTTATTGACATGAATAGGGCTACATAATCAATATTCAAGCCATGCTTAACTTGAATAATCTTCATGGCAGATGATTTTACTTTGAATGGAAAATTTACCAACCTTGAGTCTGTCGTAAAATCATCAAAAATAATAGCGGGAACATTCTCATAAACTCCGAAATCCTCGTTGGTATATCCAAGTATAAATGATTTCCCAGCAGTGAGGACAGGAATTGTATACCTATCGGAATAGGATGTATCTTGAACAATATAAGGCTGGGGCTGCTCGTATTCAGTGATGTCTTCAAGGGAAACATGCACCCAGTTGTCCGGCAATTGCGGATAATGTGGGGTGCGTTATTTTATTATCATGTTCAACTCAATTTGAATATGATATGATAACAAAGTACAAATCATTCCTTTCACACCAAGATTTGGCTGTGAATACAGTCCGCTCGTATGTGTGGACAGTGACGCATTTCCTTGAACAATACAAGGAGGTGACGCGAGAGAATCTTCTCGCTTACAAGGGGTATCTTGTGGAAAACCACAAGCCACAAACCGTTAATCTCCGACTTCAGGCAATCAACAAATATCTGGAGTTTATGAAGAAAGAGAAACTAAAAATGCGTTTCGTGAAAGTCCAACAGAAAAACTTTCTCGAAAACGTAATCAGTGATGCTGACTACAAGTTCTTTAAAACCAGACTCAAAAAGGATGACCACATCTCATGGTATTTCGTGGTTTGGTTTCTCACTGCCACCGGCGCCAGAGTAAGTGAACTGCTTCAAATCAAAGCCGAACACGTTCATCAAGGCTACCTCGACATCTATTCCAAGGGGGGTAAAATTCGCCGGCTCTATATACCGAAGAATCTAAAAGGAGAGGCATTGGAATGGTTAAAAGATAGAGGTCAGGAATCGGGTTATATCTTTCTCAACCGTTTTGGAGAGAGAATAACGGCACGTGGTATCGCTCAGCAACTCAAGTTATTTGCTAAGAATTACGGTATAAACACCGCCGTTGTCTATCCCCATTCATTCCGTCATCGCTTCGCCAAGAACTTCCTAGACCGCTTCAACGACCTTGCTCTTCTTGCCGACCTGATGGGACACGAAAGCATCGAGACCACACGCATCTATCTCCGCCGTACCGCTACCGAACAGCAAGCCATTGTTGACAAAATCGTCAACTGGTAATTTAGCCTCACTCGTCTTTGCAATCCTATCTCTTAGGATTGCAAAGACGCTTCTATTTCCTCCAGCATTGAATATAATTCCTCTATTTTGTCAACGATTCGTTTTTGCTCATTGACAGGAGGTAACATTAAAACAGTGTTCTCTATTTTTTCTTTGGATATATTAGGTTGTGCGCCACCGCCTCCCATGTTTATGAATTCTGGACGATAGTATTTCAAGAAATAGAACAAGAATCTATTGTTAATATGACATGTAGCACATGCGCAGCAAGCTTGATTTGTGGTTGCAGGGAACGTTAAAATTCCGAGTTTGCCTATGGTTGCCCCATACATGGCAATTAGTACGCTACCACTCTGATTTAGCTTTACGGAAGTTTCTTTTAGTGCAAGTTCTGTGATTTGTTTTGGTATAGAGTAAATATAGTCATCTGTCAAATCTCCTGTATTCAGCCACGGATATCCGACACCATAATAGTCGGAATTCATTTTACTCGGGGTTGCTCCCGATTGCCACTTTCCTATCGACTTTAGATTGGTAACACACCAATTTTCCGGTATATTCCAAGAATGTGGGTTATCAGTTATAATCTTTGCCTTGGGATTGATGCGCAGGAGCATGTCGGCAGCAGGTTCATCCGCCGGGTTCTGCGGCACGAGCTTACCCTGCATCGCTAAATCTAATATTTTGGATTTACAGTTTTTTATCAATGAGGAAAGAATATCGGCACCCGTTGATACATTCGTAAGCAACTTAAAGAACCCTTTCAATTTGACAACAATCCTTTCTTGTTCTTCTAATGGAGGAAAAGGTATTTAAATGGTCGAATGTTCTCAAGATTGACATGTTGGACAGTTGAGCCAGTCGCTTTACTAATTAAACGATTCTTAGAAAGCGGAGCTAATAGTGCATATGCAAGATATTCAGAATTACAAAATTCCTTCAATGGTTTTATCAAAACAGTTCGTTGCCCAAGGCATACTTTTTCCTGCCGTACAACAGCTGCATTACCAGCAGGTGCCTCACGGGCGTATATTATATCGCCGTTAGTTGGAACTGCCCGCGCGTTTCGTAAATTATATATATTTTCTGAAACACGGTGAACGCCATTTAACATCAATTCTCCTTCACCAACATTCGGTGTACGTATTAATGCAAATCCTTGCCCCTCATTTTTAGCAGTGGTATGGGGGCAATCCACAATACAAAATGTGATTTCATCAAGTTTCACCCACACCCAGGAGTCGGGGATCCATCAGGGGAAAGCTGATAATGGGACTTACAGGATAACAAATGATTGAATAGCGTTAGAGCTGGCCTTGCTCCACGGCTACGCAGACGCGCTCGATGATGGCGTCCTTGTCGTTTTTATGGGGTTCGTATTTCCCTTTGAGGTTCACGCCGAAGAGGCGGCCGAAGCCTTGCCAGAAGGTGGCGCGGAACGAGCCGAGGAAGGCTTTGACTATGTCATAGCCGCTCTGGTTGGTTTCACGCTGAATCAGCTTGACAAGCATGCGGGCCTGCCCTTTGGAGAAGCGCATCAGCACGGGCTTGTACTGCTGGAAGATGGCGCTCTCCATCTCTTTCAGATATTTTTCACGTTCGGCCTGGGTGGGGAAGGTCTCGATGTATTCGTAGGTCTCGAGCAGTGTCTCACAGATGAGTTTTGCGTAGGGGAGGGTGCGTTTCACATCGCGCACGGTGCGCCAGTAGAATTCGCGCTGTTTTTTGTTCTTGAATTTGAGCTCGGGAAACACGGTGATGTCGTTGAACACGAGCACCAGCACCGTGTCGCCCTCTTCGGTGACTTTATGGTATTTTCCGCGGAACACATTCTGCATTCCGGTGCCGGGGCGCTCTATGGTGCGTTTTTTCTTGAGCCTGACGGCATCGTCCGACGCCTCCTCGCTCCCCTCGATGGCCTGTTTCTCGGCCTGTTCGAGTGTGAGTTTCACCGGTTCGTCGGCATGCGCGCATTGGGTCGCCGCAAGGCATGCGGCGAGCGTGACGGACAGCTGTAGAATGAACCGGCGGAGCATATTCAGAGACAGTGGAGTTGACGATTGAAAGTAATAAACCTAAATGTGGGCTGGCGGTTATAAAGAGAGGGTGAAACCGTTGTCACACATCTATATAACTCGGCTTCACCCTAATTTATTGCGCTGTAATCTGTTAATTTCTTTTTACAGGGGGATAATCCAGAGTGTAGTGTAGTCCGCGGCTCTCCTTGCGTTCCTTGGCCTGCCGCATGATGAGGTAGCCCACGTTGATGATGTTGCGCAGTTCGCAGATTTCGCGCGATGCCTTCGAGCATTTGAACAGTTTCTCGGTCTCCTCGTAAAGGATGTCGAGGCGGTTCCACGCGCGGTCGAGGCGCAGGTTGGAGCGGACAATGCCGACATAGGTGCCCATTATCTGGTTCACCTCGCGGATGCTTTGCGTGATAAGCACCATCTCCTCGGGGTGGCGTGTGCCCTCGTCGTTCCATTCTGGCACATCGTTGCGCAGGCTTATGTGGGCAATCTCCTCCGATGCGTGGCGCGCGGCAGCGTCGGCATAGACCACAGCCTCGATCAGTGAGTTGGAGGCAAGGCGGTTGCCGCCGTGCAGCCCGGTGCAGGAGCATTCGCCCACGGCATAGAGGTGCCTGATCGACGATTCGCCGTTGGTGTCCACCTTTATGCCGCCGCACAGATAGTGGGCTGCAGGCGCCACGGGGATGTAGTCGCGTGTGATGTCGATGCCGAGCGAGAGGCACTTCTGATATATGTTGGGGAAATGTTTCTTGGTCTCTTCGGGGTCCTTGTGTGTCACGTCGAGATACACGTGGTCGTCGCCGGTGAGCTTCATCTCAGAATCGATGGCGCGTGCCACCACATCGCGTGGCGCAAGCTCCAGGCGCTCGTCGTAACGCTCCATGAACCGTTCGCCGCGCTTGTTGCGCAGAATGGCTCCGTAGCCTCGCATGGCCTCCGTGATGAGGAACGAGGGGCGGTCGCCGGGATGGAACAGTGCGGTGGGGTGGAACTGGATGAACTCCATGTCCTTTACCGTTCCTTTGGCGCGGTAGACCATGGCTATGCCGTCGCCGGTGGCTACCAGCGGGTTGGTGGTGGTGAGATACACGGCCCCGCATCCGCCGGTGGCCATGAGTGTCACCTTGGCCAGGAAGGTGTCGACCTCGCCCGATGGGGTGAGCACATATGCTCCGTAGCATGTGATGTCGGGGGTGCGGCGTGTCACCACTTTGCCCAGATGGTGCTGGGTGATTATCTCGATGGCGAAATGATTCTCGAAAACGTCGATGTCGGGATTGGCGCGCACGGCCTCGATGAGGCTCTGCTGGATTTCGAATCCGGTGTTGTCGGCGTGATGGAGGATGCGGAATTCGGAATGTCCACCCTCGCGGTGCAGGTCGAAAGTGCCGTCGGGGCGTTTGTCGAAGTCGACACCCCATTCCACAAGCTGGCGTATCTGTGCGGGGGCTTCCGTCACCACCTTGCGCACGGCCTCCGGGTCGCTGAGATAGTCGCCGGCCACCATTGTGTCGTGGATATGTTTTTCAAAGTCGTCGACTTCAAGGTTGGTTACTGAAGCCACGCCGCCCTGCGCGAGTGCTGTGTTGGCTTCGTCGAGCGTGGTTTTACAGATAAGAGCCACGGTGCCTTTTTTTGCCACTTTCAGGGCAAAACTCATGCCGGCTATGCCGGAACCTATAACCAGAAAATCATATTTCTTTGTCATAAGTAGATCAGATTTTAAAGATATTTGAGGATGCACGCCTCTAAACGCGCACAAAGTTAATTAAAAATTCCCTACCTTTGTGCTCTGAACAAAGCGTTTTAAGCGGCCTGAAAAAAAATAAATGTTTTAAAGTTGCCGCCGACGTTTAATTTTGCTGGAAAAAATGAACAGTAAGGTCGCCGATGCATGGGCGTGGACCCGACGCTACATCTCACTGCCGCTCATCGTGGCCGTGGGCTACATCGTGTTCGTTCTCTTCTTCAACGAGAACTCCTACTCCCGTTCGGCTGAACTGCAGGACGAGATCGACCGCCTGCATGCCGAAATCAAGGAGAACAACGACACCATGCTCTACTATCTCCGGCTCAACCGCAGCCTCGACACCGATCCGCAGACTCTCGAGCGCATCGTGCGTGAAAAATACCACATGCAGCGGCCCAACGAGGATGTCTATATAATCGAATGACAGAAACAATAATACTGAAATGACAGTCAATTCAAAACGATACACTCTCGAACAGATGCAGGGGCCCGCTCCCGCATCGTGGAAGGTGCTTCTCGGGGTGGTGGGTCTGCTCGCCATCGCCGTAGGCACGCTTCTCCCCATCCTCAATGTGCTGGTAGCGCAGGGCGTGGCAGGCACATGGTGGAAATATGTATACGCCGCCGGAGCGGTATGCTTCCTTGCAGCCAAACTGCTCACCCCTTACAAGGGGGAACATCCGCGCATACGCCGGTTGTACCGCATAGAGTCGTGGAGCGCCATATTTTTCTGCGTCGCAGCGTTCTTTCTGTTCTACAACGGCAATGTGAGCCGCGACAGCTGGGCGTTCACCCTGGCCGGGGGCGTACTGCTTGTGTTCACCACCATCGCCATTCCGCGTGTGGTGCGGCGTGAACTTAAAAATCAGGCAAACTAGACAACATCAGGTAAAAAATGAAAGCTGCTATCATAGGTTACGGCAAGATGGGCCATGCCGTCGAGAAATTCCTGCTGCAGCGCGGCCACACCGTGGTGTGCCGCATAGACTGCGGCAACGAGGCCGATTTCAGTTCGCCTGAATTCGCTTCGGCCGATGTGGCCATAGAATTCAGCTGCCCGGCGGCTGCCGTGGACAACTACCGCCGTGCATTCGCGGCAGGGGTGCCTGTTGTTTCCGGCACCACAGGCTGGCTCGAACACCGGGACGAGGTGGAGCAGATGGTGGCCGATGCCGGCGCCACGTTGCTCTGGACCTCGAATTTCAGCATCGGTGTCAACCTGTTCATGCGTGTCAACGAATATCTCGCCCGGCTTATGGAGGGATTCCCCCAGTACAAGGCCTCGCTGAAGGAGATACATCATATCCATAAACTCGACCATCCGTCGGGCACGGCCATCACCCTTGCCTCAGGCATCATCGGTGCCAACAGCCGCTATTCCGCCTGGGCGGAACCGGAGGGTGCAGACTGGAAACCGGCCGAGGATGTTATCCCTGTGGAGCATGAGCGTGAAGGGGAAGTGCCCGGCACGCACATAATCAGCTGGACCTCGGAGGTGGACCGCCTTACCATCGGTCATGAGGCCTTCTCGCGCGACGGGTTCGCTCTCGGAGCCGTTCTGGCGGCCGAATGGGTGGCTGCCAACCCCGACCGGCACGGTATGCTCACCATGAACGATTTCCTTGATTTCTGAATTTTCACGACATAACCGGTTATGCAACCGCAATATCCTCTCTTTCCTGAACATTATGCAAACTTTCTCTGAACGTCTCAAACAGATCAAAACTACCCGCTGGGTGCGCTTCTCGATAGTGCTCGTACTGTTTCTGCTGTGGGTGGCATGGATGGGCAACTGGTGGCTGGCTCTCGGAGCGCTGCTGCTGTTCGACATCTACATAACCGGCTACATCCCCTTCACATGGTGGAAAACATCGAAGAACGCCGGTGTGCGCACGGTAATGTCGTGGGTGGATGCCATCGTCTACGCGCTTATTCTTGTATACTTCCTGTTTGCGTTCATCGGTCAGAACTACCAGATTCCCTCCTCCTCGCTTGAAAAGACCCTCTATACCGGCGACTACCTGTTTGTCAACAAGACCGTCTACGGTCCGCGTGTGCCTATGACACCGGTTTATTTCCCGTTGGTGCACAATGAGCTCCCGTTCAATCTCGGCAAAAGCTATCTGGAACATCCGTCGGTCGACTACAAGCGCCTGAAAGGTCAGCGCAGTGTGGAGGCAGGCGATATCGTTGTGTTCAATTTTCCCGCAGGCGACACCGTGATGAGCCGCGTGCCGAATCCCGACTATTATTCGCTGGTGGCCATGCACGGGCGCGATAGGGTGCTGTCGGACCGCGCCACATTCGGCGAGCAGATCTACCGTCCCGTGGACCGTCGCGAGAATTATGTGAAGCGTGCCGTGGGGCTTCCCGGCCAGCGCATACGCATTGTTGACGGCGATATATACATTGACGGTGAAAAATTCATGACACCCGAATATGTGCAGTTCAACCATTATTATCAGGCGGCATCGAACGCCGGCCTGTCGGATGAGGAGTTCGATAAATTCGGCATTGCTGCCGACGACCGCTATACGCTCGATTTCACCCCGGCCGACATCCCTTCGCTGCAGCAGCTCGGCTTCAAGGTGAACCCCGACGGCAGTGTGCCGCCGATCTATGTGTCGCCACTCACCGCACAGATGGTGCAGGATATGACCGAATCGCCCTCGGTGGCTTTCGTGATGAAGCAGCAGGCCGCTCCCGAGCAGTTCGTTCCCCTGTTCCCGGCCGGTGTCAGCGCCGGATGGACGCGTGCCGATTACGGCGGCGAAAACGGACTGTGGATTCCCAGGAAGGGAACTGCCCTGAAAATGACACCTCTCGCATGGGACATCTACGGACGTGCCATACGTGTGTACGAGAATAATCCTACGGCCGAGTGGCGCGACGGCCATCTGTTCATCGACGGAAAGCAGGTGGACTACTATACCTTCAAGATGGACTATTACTTCATGATGGGCGATAACCGCGACAATTCGCTCGACTCGCGCTATTGGGGCTTTGTGCCTGAGGACCACGTGATTGGAACGCCGTGGCGTGTGCTCATCTCGTTTGACAAGGACAAGGGCCTGTTCGACGGTAAAATACGCTGGAACCGTGTGCTCCGCGACGCCAATCCCGACAAATGACGCCGTTTCCGGAAAATAATCTGAACATTGCCCCGTCGGGATATCCGGCGGTGAGCGGTCCTGTAAGCCGTCTCCAACCCCGTTATTTCGGGAGTGTGGGGTATTATGCCGAGGTGGCGGCTTGTGGCGGCAATGCCGTGATGGACGGCACGATGCTGTTTGACAAGCGACGCAAGCAGGTGCACCGTTGCGACATTGCCGATGTTAACGGAGTGGTTCAGCTTACAGTGCCGGTTGGCAAGCCGCATGGCATTCCGAGAGCCACATGGAGCGACGTGCGTGTCAGCAACCATGGCCGTTGGTGGCACGTTCACCGTGTCACACTTGAGTCGGCTTACGGGCGTACACCCTTTTTTGAATTTTATATTGACCGTTTCGCACCGTTTCTCTGCGCAGAGGCGGTTGAGCGTTACCCGTTTATAATTGATCTTGACGCGGCCATTGATGCCGTGATTCGTGAAATCCTGCTTCTTCCGCCGGCTCCGGTGTTCAATGCGGTTGCCAAGGAGGAGGGGGTATCAGAGGGCGCTTCTGCGGATGCCGTACAGACGGCTGCGTCCCCTGTTTTTTGTTCCGGTATGATTGAGAAGCCGCATTATCAGGTGCGTGCCGCCGGACTTGGCTACATTCCCGGACTGTCTGTTCTCGATCTTATTTTCAACCTCGGTCCGGAGGCTCCGCTCTATCTTGCCGAAATGGCCTCCCGATGTGTCAGAAGTCAAACAGAGTGCGGAGCACGCTGAGCGAATTGATGGTGCCGAGCGTGGGGAAGTGTATCTGATAATATTGTATTAATCTGTCGAGAATGGTGTTGCGGTCCGACCGCCCCATTGCGAATGCCTTGGCGTTTGTGGCCGTGATGCGCCTCAGCCGATAGGCCGCCTCGGCTTCAGGTGGATTGATGAAACGGTTGTGCAGCGGTGGCACAATGCGGAAAATGCCGTCGTTCATATCGAACACGCATCCCTGGCTGAACGTCGACCAGTCAGGCTCTATCCCCAGAAAATGCATCAGCCGGATCATGAAGCAGATGTGCATGTTGGCCGTTGCCTTTGGACCGGCTTCCGTAAGTTCGTCTATCCACGTTTCAAGAAATCGCCACAAGTGTTCGTCGGCTTGCGGCTCACGCAGCAACGAACTCAGCAGGTCGGCGGCGAACATGCTCAGGGCGCCTTTCACCGGCGATGCCGACGGCATTAGGCCTGCCCGGCGCATGTCGCGCATGGAGTGCAGCGAGCGTCCTGGCTTGATGTCCACCGTGCAGTCAAACCGCGACATAGGGAGTGCGAGTGCTCGCTGACGGGCGGCCGCAGGAGTGTTGGATGCCGGCAGAAGCAGGCCGATGCGCCCGTGCTGGCGGCTGAATGCCGTCAGAATCGACTTACTGTCGGAATATTTCACCGTGCGCAGTGCTATGCAGTTGAGGTTTTCAAACATGTTCCGGGTAGGCGCAGACATTGTTGATAGATGCCGGAATCCCGGCTCTATTTAAAATAGTTCCGGATAACAACTGGCGTGTCATTAGTAATATCAACATAAAGTTACTGCTATTATGCCTAAATCAGAGGGTTATGAGGTCTGATTTTTATTAAAAAATATTAAAATCGCTTTTGCGGGAGTAAAAATTTGCTCAATTCAGGAAAACCGCTTAACTTTGCACTCGCAAACAAAACGCCACATGGCCCATTCGTCTATCGGCTAGGACGCAAGATTTTCATTCTTGAAAGAGGAGTTCGATTCTCCTATGGGCTACCAACGGAATAATAAACAACGAAAAAAGCATTTTCTAAAAATGGCAAATCATAAATCAGCTTTAAAGCGTATCCGCCAGACTCAGAGCCGTCGCCTGCGTAACCGTTATTACGCCAAAACAGCACGTAACGCTGTGCGCCGTCTCCGTGCCATGACCGACAAGGCCGAGGCACAGGAAACCTACGTGAAGATTGTCTCGATGCTCGACCGTCTTGCTTCCAAGAACACCATCTCGAAGAACAAGGCATCGAACCTCAAGAGCAAACTGGCTCTTCACATCAACAAGCTCGCCTGATTCGGGCGTTCTCTATCCGGCATTGAGATGCCGCGATGACAATGCTTGTGCAGGTTTCTCTCCAAACATGCAAAGCAAAAAGTGAAATGATTGAATAATAGTTCTCGTAATTTTTTCTCCCACCAGCTTGCGAAAGTCAGTGGGTTGATAAGGCCCATTCGTCTATCGGCTAGGACGCAAGATTTTCATTCTTGAAAGAGGAGTTCGATTCTCCTATGGGCTACCCCACCAACCCCAAAGAGACTGTCTAACAAGTTTGGGCAGTCTCTTTTTTATAGTTTCAACAGTCTAAAAAAATAAGGCTTTCGCGCTGAAATTCAGTGCGAAAGCCTTTGTTATGTCATAGATTTTCAGTATATTTGTGTTGCGAATAAATCACTAATAATCAAAACATAACATGGCAAAGTTAGCAATAAAATCCGACAATAGAAAACAGAATCTGCTTCTTCCACCATCGCTGGATGAACTTGTACCCGAAAATCACATGGTAAGGGTTGTCGATGCGGTCATAGACCGTCTTGACATCAGCGATATCCTCTCGACCTACCGGGGCGGAGGCAATAGCGCCTTTAATCCTAAAATGATGCTCAAGGTGCTGATTTTCGCATATCTGAGCAATGTATACTCCTCGCGTCGCATCGAGGAACTTCTCAGGAGGGATATCTATTTTATGTGGCTTGCAGGCATGAAGCGTCCCGACTTCCGCACTATCAATTATTATCGTGGCAAACGGTTGAAGGAGGGCTTTGACGCAGTGTTTACCCAAGTGGTGTCAGGCTGCTCCATGAAGAAGGCTTTGTGTCGTTGAAAGTACAGTATATCGACGGAACCAAGATAGAATCGGTAGCCAACAAGTACACGTTTGTGTGGCGTGGTTCGGTTGAGAAATACGATGCCAGACTCAAGGCAAAAACCGAGGCTTTGCTCAGACAGATAGAACAGAACCACGCTGTTGAGAATCAGGAAAATCCCGTGTCTGAGGAACTTACGGCCGAAGACGTAGCCAAAAAGGGTTGAACGCATTAAGGAAAAGGTTGATGCAGATAACCTGAGTAAGGAAGACCGCAAGGCCCTGAAACAGATAGAGACGGACGCTGTGCCGAGGATGAACCGATATAAGGAGCAGCTCGAAACCATGGGTTCCCGCAACTCATACTCCAAGACCGACCCCGACGCCACGTTCATGCGCATGAAAGAGGACGCCATGCTCAACGGTCAGCTTAAACCCGGCTATAATGTGCAGATATCCACTGAGAACCAGTTCATAACCGGCAACTTCGGTATCTATCAGCGTCCTACCGATACCCTCACGATGATCAGCTATCTGAATCGTTCAAAACCCGATACGGTATGCAAAGTGAGGAAATCGTTGCCGACAGCGGTTACGGCTCGGAGGAGAACTACGAGTACATGTTCAGCAACGGCATGACCCCGTATGTCAAATACAACATGTTCCATGTCGAGCAACGGCGCGGCTACCGAAACAATCCTTTCAGAGTGTCAAACCTTTTCTACAATCCCGATGATGACTTCTATGTCTGCCCGATGGGACAGAAAATGAAATTTATCCGTCAGGAAAAACGTTATACTGCAAGTGGTTACCAACAGACGGTCAGCGTTTACAGAGCCGGCAGGTGCGAAGGTTGCCCGCTAAGGGGGCAATGTCATAAATCCAAACGCGACCGACAGATAGAAGTGAACCACACACTTGACGACTATAAAGCCAGGGCAAGAGAACTTCTTACAAGCGAGCATGGACTGAAGCATAGGAGCAAACGCCCGATCGAACCGGAAGCAGTGTTCGGCCAGATAAAGGAATGCGGAAGGTTCAGACGACTCAGGCTAAAGGGGCTGACCGGAGCGAAAATCGACTTCGGTCTGAAAGCGCTTGCTCATAATCTGAGGAAACTTGCCCATGCATGGGCAAAATCCTCTTTTTGTGACAAATTTTTGTATTCTGAAACAGCGAAACGGCTTTATACAAACCCTCATTTAAACTTTTGCCCAAAGTTTATATCAGGTGTGGCAAATGCAGCCTAAATCTTCTGATTTTGCGTGTAAAAATAGAGACTGCCTAACTTGGGTTATTAGACAGTCTCTTTTTTTATTATCTTCAATGTTAGTGGCAGAATCGAAAAGCATACACCATAATTGGGGACGGAGTCATTAATGCGTTTGTTGTGGTGAATTAAAAAGTGAATTTGGAGGGGAATGGGTGGGGGAGAGTGCGGGGATTCGGAGGAATTTTGTAACTTTGCGTTTATGGGGTGCTGTGGCGTTACGCCAACGGTGGCACCCGGCCGGATGCATGGGGTGAGGTACGCTCATGCAATTGTCCGGCTGACATCATAAAAAAGATTGATAAATGAAACAAATGGATAATGCCGATCTGGCAGCGATGACACGTGGCAAGGCTCTCCCGCAAGTGAGGCCGTGCCTGCGCCGCCAGCCGGCGACTACAGCTATATGCTCACCGATGAGGAGGGGAACAAGCGCAAACCCACGGTGCTCGATGCCGACGACATAATGAAGATGGTGCCGAAACTAAGCGGGCGCCGCAAGCTTGTGGAGCGGCTCATCAGGTTTATGTCGCTTGACAAGGTGAACAATCTCCATGCCCACAATTGCGCTACCCCGGGGCCTGAATTCTGCCGCGGGTTGCTCAATGACCTGGACATAAAGCTGCGCATTGACAACAACGAGGTTCTCGAGCATCTGCCCGAAGGGGCGTTTGTCACCGTAAGCAACCACCATTTCGGCGCGCTCGACGGCATCATTCTGATTGACCTGATTGCCTCGCGCCGTCCCACTTATAAGGTGATGGTCAACATGTTCCTGAATTACATCTGGGCCATGCGGCCGAATTTCATCGCCGTTGACCAGCAGGCAAGCGACGACCCGGCGAAAAAAGCCGTGTCGATGGCCGGTATCCGCGAGGTGATCAAGATGGTGCGTGGCGGCGACCCGGTGGGATTTTTTCCCGCAGGTGCTGTGGGCAAAGTGAACTGGCGCGGACGGTTGCAGGACCGCGAATGGCAGCCTACCATCATCGAGATAATACAGAAACTGAAAGTTCCTGTCATACCCATATTTTTCCATGGCTCGCAGTCGTGGTTCTTCAATTTCCTTGGCGTGGTGTGCTGGCAGGCGCGCACGTTCCTGCATCCGCGCGAGGTGTTCCGCAAGCATGGCAAGACGTTCCACATCACCGTGGGCGATCCCATCTCGGTTGAGGAACAGATGAAGCACATGGGCTCACAGAAAGAGTTCGGCGAATTTCTGCGCGAACAGACCTATCGTTTGCGCAACGTGAAATGAACGATAGTCAGATGATAACACCGCAGCAGATCCAGCAGGCAAAGTCGCGATTCGGAATCGTGGGCAATGCTCCGGCGCTCACCGAGGCCGTGAGCCGCGCGTTGCGTGTGGCTCCCATCGATCTGTCTGTACTTGTCACGGGCGAAAGCGGGTCGGGAAAGGAGTTCTTTCCGCAGATCATTCATGCGTTTTCGCCGAGGAAGCATTCGCGCTACATCGCCGTGAACTGCGGTGCAATCCCCGAAGGCACGATCGATTCCGAGCTGTTCGGGCATGAAAAAGGTGCCTTTACCGGTGCCGTGGCCACGCGAAAGGGATATTTCGAGGAGGCCGACGGCGGTACGATATTTCTGGACGAGGTGGCGGAGTTGCCGCTCACCACTCAGGCGCGCCTGCTGCGCGTGCTCGAGAGCGGCGAATTTCTGAAAGTCGGATCGTCGGTGGTGCAGAAAACCAACATACGCGTGGTGGCCGCCACGAATGTTGACATGGCCAAGGCCGTGAGGGAAGGCCGTTTCCGCGAAGACCTGTTCTATCGCCTCTCCACGGTGCAGATCCAGATTCCCCCCTTGCGCGACCGCGGCAGCGACATCGGGCTTCTTGCCCGTAAGTTTGCCGCCGATTTCGCTGAAAAATACCGTGTTCCGGCCATCACATTCTCCGACGATGCACGCATGGCTCTGCAGCACTACCGCTGGCCGGGCAATGTGCGGCAGTTGAAAAATGTTGTCGACCAGATGGCGCTCTTCGAGGCCGGCTCTGTGGTCGAGGCAGATGCTCTGCAGGCCTATCTTCCGCAGATCAACACCGAATACGCCCCTGTTCCGGCTTCCGAGGCGGCACGTTCGCATTCCTACGAGCGTGAGCGCGAGATGCTGTTCAATATGATATTCAGACTGCAGAAAGAGATTTCGGATCTGCGTGCCACGATTAACTCCGAAGCGCCTGCACCCGCAAGTCATGGCGCCGAGCAGTTGCCGCAGCAGGCGGCATCGGCCGGACCGCGTGCTCTGGTGAAATATTCCGACCCGTCGCAGGCGATTTTCCCCCATGAATTCGGTTCGCGGACTCCATCGGCCGACGCTCCCGACGCCATTGATGTGACTCCCTCGGAAGTGGCGCCGGAAGGACGCACCCTCGAGGACACTGAGCGCGAAACCATACGCCGTTCGCTTGAGCGAAACGGCGGCCGCCGCAAGGCCACAGCCGCCGAACTCAACATCTCGGAGCGTACGCTCTATAGAAAAATAAAGGAGTTCGGTCTGGAATAAAACTAATCAAGACACCACATATGCAAGGAAAGTTACGATTGCCAGCCATTAAGAAACTGTTGTTGCCGCTGTTTTTGGTGGCGGCCTTTCTGGTGCCCCAGAGCTGCCGTATAAGCTACAAGCTCAATGGTGCTGCCATTGATTACACTGTCTATCGCACCATCCATGTCGGGGAGTTCCCCATCCGTGCGGCACTGGTATATGCCCCGCTGCAGCAGACGTTTGAAAACGAGCTGATGGACTACATCACCCGTAACACCCGCCTTACAACAACCGACGGAGCTTCCGACCTTGACATAGAGGGTGAAATCACCGGTTATAACCTCTCGCCGCAGGCCGTCACCGAGGATGCATACGCATCCAAGACGCGTCTGACCATAACGGTGCGTGTGAAATATACCGACTCGAAGAACGATGCCAACGACATAGACCAGTCCTTCTCGGCCTATCGTGATTTCGATGCATCGCAGATGCTCACCGACGTCCAGGAGCAGCTGTGCCAGAAGATTGCAAAAGAACTTGTCGAACTTATTTTCAACGCCACGCTCGGAAACTGGTGACGCCCTCCCGGTGCAGCTTATACTCAGTTCCGCAATAACTCATCACATCCGCTTCCATAACCATGAACGACGATGCCCGAAAGCTGAAATGCCTGCTTGAGAACCCCGACGCACCCGACGCCGGCGAATGGCTGCGCGCTCTGGGCGAAAAGTATCCCTATTTCCCCATTGCCCGAGCTCTGGAGCTGCGTTCGGTCTATGCCGGACTGGACGAGGCCGACCGGCAACGCCTGGTTGAAGAACTAACCCTGTCGGTTCCCGGCTCCGATGCCGCACGCAGGCTGGCCGATCCAGCCGGCGACGAGTTCGACAACTTCTATCCTCCGGAGGCCAAACCTGCGAAACCGTCGACCGATACAACCATCGACCGCTTCCTTGAAACCTACGGAAATGAATCGGCCGAAGAAACCGCCACGCTTGAAAAACTGATTTTCAATCCCGTGCCCGACTATGCCCAGCAGCTTGAGCGCGACGGCGCCGTTCCGGCTGAAGAGGATGCCGCCGGCGATTCGCAGCTGGCGCGTATAAACCGCTTTTTTATCCGTTCGCAAAAGCAGTCCGCTCCCGATGCCACGGTGGAGCTACGGGATGAGATGGAACCGGCCGCTACAGAGGCTTCGGCCGAAGTGACCGCCCAGGCGCCTGCTGCCATTCCACAACCGGCGCCGGAACGCCGCCCCTCGGCTCCAGCCACCCCCGAAAACAGCCTGCTGAGCGAGAGTCTGGCAAAAATTTATATCAAAACGCATCGTTATGAGCGTGCATATGAAATTCTTAGCCGTTTAAGTTTGGCAGTACCGGAAAAAAATGCTTACTTTGCAGACCAATTGCGGTTTTTACGTAAAGTCATGCTTGCTGAGAGCTTCCGCAAACAGCATTCTGCCGCTTCCGGCAACGCATCTTCGCCGCAATAACCCGATTTGAGATTTATTCAAGCAAAACAAGAAAAAAACATAAAATGTACACACTTATCATCATTCTCACAGTTTTTGTGTCGATTCTGCTTATCGTAGTGGTTCTCGTACAAAAAAATCGAAAGGCGGAGGTCTCAGCTCCTCATTTGCCGGTTCAAACCAGATCATGGGCGTTCGCCGCACAAACGATTTTATTGAAAAAGCAACATGGACACTGGCTGCCATCGTCGGCCTGCTGTCGATTATTTCCGTATTCGTAATGCCCCGCAACGTGGTTCAGAGCGGTTCGCGCGTTAAGCCCGTCACCGAAATCCCCACCGTGGCCGGCACCGAATATAACACCCCCGTTGAGGCTGCCACTCCGGCTGCCGAAGGCGAAGCCGCCGCAGCCGAAGCTGTTGAGGCCGTTGAGGTAGCCGCAGAAGAGGCTCCCGCCGAAGCTCCCGCAGCCAACTAAACCGCCAATCTGTTAACCTTACCATAACGCACCACATGAAGGGCGCATTCATCCATCCGGGATGATGCGCCCTTTTGCATGGCACGCAAGTGAGCGGGAGTATACTGTCAATCCGGAATGGCAGTGCATTCGCTCGGTATCGGCACAAGTGTAACCCATTAGGTTGTAGGGACATGCCTTCGGCATGTGAAGCCATCGGGTGCTGATATTCAGTTAATCAATGTTGTTTCACATGTCAAAGGCACAATGTCACTAAGTCAAGGAATAAGGTGATAAAGGAGGCCCGCATAGCCACACCGACATAACATTCAATAAGCGTCTCATGCTATCGCCGGAGGCGATGGGCCATGGTTAACCTCATGAAAGCGCTGCGCATCATGAGGTACACGCGAGTAAAGAGAGTGCACCTCTCCGAGGTGCGTGTCGTTAAAAAATGGGTAAAAAAATACCGCACTCCGTCATCGAAACCGCTAAAAAAATTTCGCCATGACGAAAAACTTTTGTACCTTTGCGGTGCAAAACCCGAGGAAAGATGCCGGAGTGGTCGATCGGGACGGTCTCGAAAACCGTTGTACCCTTACGGGTACCCAGGGTTCGAATCCCTGTCTTTCCGCAAATCAGCTTGATTATCAAGCGCTTGCAAAATATACACCCAATATTACACCCAGAAACGGCAGTAATATTGGGTGTTTTGTTGGCATCAAATGATACGATGTTCTGACAACTTAGTGGTGCCGGATTATTTAATGCCATTTAACATCACGTAATCCTCGTGAGACTTTGCTCGCCTCAAAAAAATCATCGCTATGTTTGGATATATCAAATATTGTTTGTAATTTTGCGAACAACAAATAAAAATGATATGGCAAAATTAGAGATAACACCCGAACAGGAGCGTCTTGCGAGGTTTGCAAAAGCGATGGGGCATCCCACGCGGATAGCGATTCTCAATTTTCTCGCTCAGAGAAACGAATGTTTCTTTGGAGATATACATGAGGTGCTTCCGATTGCGAAAGCCACAGTATCGCAGCATCTGAGCGAGTTGAAAGAGGCGGGGCTGATACAAGGCACCATCGAGCCGCCAAAAGTAAAGTATTGCATCAACGTAGAGAACTGGAAACTTGCCCGGCAACTGTTTTCACAGATGCTTGACGACTGCTGTCCCTCAAAAAAGAATAGCTGCTGCTCGTAAGCACTATTTTTTTATTTTCGATGTTCGTAATTCGGCAAATAACAATCTAAATTAAATGATAATCACATGAAAAAGTTACTGATGTTTTTCGCCCTTATGATAGGGCTGGTGTCGTGCGGAAGCGGGGATAATACCGCCGCTGCGAAATCTCCTGAAAAGGATAGAGTGGAAGTGATATATTTCCACGGCAAACAACGCTGTGCCACCTGCATGGCTATCGAGAAAAACGCTAAAGAGGTAATAAATACTCTCTTTGCAAACGAGATGAAAAACGGCACTGTCATATTCAAGACCGTGGATATTTCTACCCCGGAAGGAGAGAAGATTGCCGACAAGTATGAAGTAACATGGTCTTCTCTCTTTGTCAACAAATGGAAAGACGGGAAGGAGAGCCGTAACAACCTCACAGAGTTTGGCTTCGGAAATGCCCGTAACAATCCAGACGGTTTCAAGAAAGGTCTTGCTGACAAAATCCGGCAATCGTTGAAATAATGGACTGGTTACAGACTTTACTTGACAACAGCACAGCTCCGGCTCTGACGGCTTTCCTCCTCGGACTACTCACCGCCATCTCGCCATGTCCGCTTGCCACCAACATAGCTGCAATAGGCTACATCAGCAAGGATATAGAGAACCGCAGGCGCATTTTCCGAAATGGTGTTCTTTACACCATTGGTCGCGTAATCGCATATACCGTTCTCGGCTTTATCCTTATCTCAATTCTGAAAGAGGGTGCAAGCGTGTTCGGGATACAAAAGGCAATAGGGAAATGGGGCGAGCTGCTGATTGGGCCGCTGTTGCTGCTTATCGGGCTTTTCATGCTGTTCGGGCATAAGCTCAATCTGCCTCAGTTCGGCTTCGGTGGCAACGGTGAAGGTCTTGCCCGAAAAGGGGGATGGGGAGCATTGCTGCTCGGTGTTCTGTTCGCGATGGCTTTCTGCCCTACAAGCGGAGTGCTGTACTTCGGTATGCTGATACCGATGTCGGTAACGGCAAGCGCAGGCTGGCTTCTGCCGGTTCTGTTCGCAATAGCCACCGCACTTCCCGTGCTTGCCGTAGCCTGGATTCTCGCTTTCAGCGTTGAAAAGGTCGGTGAGTTCTACGGCAAACTACGCACTGTTCAGAAATGGCTCAACATTATTGTCGGAGTCATTTTCATATCAGTAGGCATTTACTACTGCATAATGATGTATCTCTAAAAATGTATAAACTGTAAAAACGAAAAATCATGGATAAAAAAGAATCTAAGAAAGGCTTTTGGTCAACCCTCTTCGCACCTAAAAAGAAAAGTTCTTGCTGCTGCAACAGCAACATCATCGTGGATGAAGATGTAAAACCCGTGCAGTCATGCGGATGCTCCGACGATTCAACCGAAGCCGCTGAAACCTCATGCTACGCCACGGCTCCCGGCGTAAAAGTCAGCGAGGTGCTTGTTCTCGGTCCCGGCTGCGCCAAGTGCAAGGAGACTTATAAGGTAGTGGAACGTGTGATCAGCGAGAACAATATCGATGTAAAGCTCTCCAAAATCGAGGATATCGCCGAGATGGTGAAATTCAACATCATGGCGACCCCTGCCGTGGTCGTTGACGGCACAGTCAAAATCAAAGGTCACGTTCCGTCGGCTGACGAAGTGAAAAAAGTTCTCGGCATCTGAACCGCAACAACAGGAGACTGATATGGAAACAAGAAAGGAAATCAAGTTTCTGATATGGACCGTTGTCTTATTCCTGACTGCGTTCTTTCTGCCCGTCAACAGCGACACGCTGTTGACCGCCATACACTCAACTCTTGATCTTGCCAAGTGGTATGCCCGCGAACATATCGTCCTCTGCCTTCTCCCGGCATTTTTCATCGCCGGTGTTATCGCAGTGTTCGTGAGTCAGGGAGCGGTGCTGAAGTATTTCGGGGTCAATGCCAAAAAATGGGTATCCTATACTGTCGCATCGGTTTCGGGAGGTATCCTTGCCGTCTGTTCCTGTACCATTCTTCCGTTGTTTACAAGCATCTACAAGCGTGGTGCGGGACTCGGTCCGGCAATAGCCTTTCTCTATTCCGGCCCCGCCATCAGCATACTCTCGATAATTCTTACCGCACGCATCCTCGGACTGGAAATGGGACTTGCTCGTGTAATCGGAGCCGTTACCTTTGCTGTAGTTATCGGCCTGATAATGTCGTTCATCTTCAGCAAGGAAGAACGGGATAAAGAGACGGCACAGATGAACATTGTGCCACCCCCGGAAAAACGCCCGCTTTGGCAGACGGCAGTGTTTTTCTTTACTCTTGTGGCTATCCTCGTGTTCGCCAACTGGGGCGCACCGGCGGCAATCGACCGTGGCATCTGGGCTGCAATCTACGGGGCTAAATGGTGGATAACATCTGCCCTTGCAATAGGTCTGTGCGTGATGCTTGTAAAAATCCTCCATCTTAAAACCCGTTGGATTATCCTTGGAGCAATCGCGGTAGCTGTATCGGCTTTCCTCGCCAATGTTTTCATTCCCGATGCGAAACTGGCTCCCCTTGTGCCTATGATAGTTTCTGTCGTTGTGCTTGCAATCATATTGTTATGCGATAAAAACGATGATGAAAACAGGGAGTGGGCGTTGTCGTCATGGGGATTCGCCAAACTGATATTGCCGCTGCTTGCCGTCGGAGTATTGACAGCGGGGTTTCTGCTCGGCTCAACGCACGACGGAATAGAGCTTCCCGGTATTATTCCCAACAGTTGGGTTGAATGGGCTGTCGGTGGCAATTCGTTATTGTCCAACTTCTTCGCAAGTTTCACCGGTGCGTTTATGTATTTCGCCACTCTCACCGAAGTGCCGATTATTCAAGGATTGCTCGCATCCGGCATGGGTAAAGGCCCGGCTCTTGCCCTGCTGCTTGCCGGACCCTCACTATCGCTTCCGAATATGCTTGTCATACGCAGCGTTATGGGTACGAAAAAGACAGTGATATATGTCGCTTTGGTAATCGTCATGGCCACAATCTCTGGCTGGGTCTATGGCTATTTCTTCTAAAATAGAATAAATATGAAAGTTCTGATATTATGCACCGGTAACAGTTGCCGTAGTCAGATGGCACACGGATTTCTTCAATCGTTCAGCTCTGATATTGACGTTTTTTCAGCCGGGACCAGACCCGCTGAAAAGGTAAATCCAAAGGCTGTTGAAGTTATGAAAGAGGCGGGAATTGACATCTCTGACCATACACCTTAAAATGTATCCGAATATATCAACGAGCCGTGGGATTATGTGATAACCGTATGCGGAGGAGTCAAAGAAAGCTGCCCTGTGTTTGTCGGCAACGTGAGGAAACGGCTCCATATCGGTTTTGACGATCCTTCCGATGCAATCGGTTCAGACGAGTTTGTTATGGCTGAATTTCGTCGTGTGCGTGACGAAATAAAAAATAAGTTTGAACAATTCTATAATGACAATTTGAAATGAATGATAAAAGAGGCATAGGATTCTTTGAGCGTTACCTCTCCGGCTGGGTAGCCCTATGTATTTGCGGTTCCGTTGATATTGCAGACTATATTGATATTTTTTATCGCCTACGGATGGGCCAAGGCTTGGAAACTCCCTCATAATGTTGCAGCTCCTGCCGTAATGATAGGAGCAAGCAATTTCTTCGAACTGTCAGTTGCCGTGGCAACCTCACTGTTCGGATTACAGTCCGGAGCTGCGCTTGCTACAGTTGTGGGAGTATTGGTAGAAGTGCCGGTGATGCTCACATTGGTTAAGATTGCAAACAACACAAGAAAATATTTTAAAAACTGATGATATGAATACATTACTCGATACCCTTTGGTATTTCTGCTATATCACGGTTGAGCTTGTCGTATTGTTCATCGTGATAACGGCGATTGTTGAGATTATCCTGATGTATATTCCTCAGGAGAAGATCAGCAAGAAAATCGAAAAGGCAGGCTTCTTCGGAAATGTGATAGCCGCTGGTTTTGGTGCGCTCACACCATTCTGCGCCTGTTCCACCATACCGATGACGGTAGGATTCCTTAATGCCGGAGTACCATTTGGAGCCACTATGTCTTTTTTGATTGCCTCCCCGCTGCTTAACCCCATCATCATCGCTATGCTTGGCGCACTCGTCGGCATCAAGGCTATGCTTGTGTATGTGGCAATTGCATTTCTTTGTTCCGTATTCTTCGGTTGGGGACTGCAAAAGGTGGATGCGCAGAAATATGTCAAAAATGTAAGGCTGAAAAAACAGTCCTGTTGTTCCACAAGTGAAAAACCTTTTGAGCAGAAAAAACTACCGTGGGGTCAAAAGATAGCCATAGCACTTCGAGCTGGATGGGACACGCTTCGCCCGATTTTTTGGTATCTTATCATCGGCGTCGCTTTGGGAGCGGTGATTTACGGCTATATGCCGAGTGATTGGGTTTTGAAAATTGCAGGTCCTGACAATCCATTCGCTGTACCTGTCGCAGCCATCATCGGAGTGCCACTTTATATCCGTGCAGAGACCGCAATACCTATCGGCGTAGCATTAATGGGCAAAGGCATGAGTATCGGGGCTGTGATAGCACTTGTTATCGGTGGCGCAGGCATGGCAATTCCGGAAATGTCGATGCTTGCAAGTATCTTCAAAAAGAAACTTGTCGCCATGATTGTCGCTGTAATATTCCTGACGGCTGTAATCACAGGGTATCTGTTTAATATTCTCCTGTAATCCTATATAATTAACTGAGTATTTTTCAGTAGTATTCATCCGATTCCAAACTTCCTTATCGCCGTCCTTTGAACTTCGGTTTTTGGAATTTGTTCTTGTCGTTATCGTTCCACGGCAAATCGGATGAAGAACCGCCAGCACTGGTGCCGACATGCGTTGCGCGATTCCTCCAGCCACTTACAAGCTCCGCTCCTGATGACAGGCGGTATCGCTCGGGGTATGCCTTGCGGTGAAGTTCCTTCGCCCGGTTATGTACGGCATTATAACGGGTTGCCCATTCGGCAGCTTGTTTGGTCGCCGCATCGATTTCCTTTTGATATGAGTTGTGCTCACGGTGCGAATCGGCTTTCAGATCATAGTACAGATTCTGCCACGTATTATCCATAAATTTCCTGAGAACGATGGCGTAGGTAGATGCGGAGTCGCAGGAATGGGAATGGGGAGAAGTGCAAGGATTTGTACAAACTGGATAAAATGACTAATTTTGCGGCTGTGATTTATGAAACCTTATAACTGTGCGCCCATGAGATTCTGATTCTGACGGGCGCATTGTTTTTTGAACGGATACTTATAATTTGATAGGAGATATGATAGTCCAGTTCGGAATCCTCTTTCTCTTTCTCGCTTTGGGTGAGATAGCAGTGTATTTTACAGGAGTGCCGGTGCCGTCAAGCATCATAGGCATGATTCTGCTTACTTGTGCGCTGAAGGGCCGCCTGGTCAAATTGTCGCAGGTGGAAAAGACGGCGAATTTCATGGTGCATAACCTTGGATTCTTTTTTGTTCCCGCCGGTATCGGGCTTATGCGTTGCCTCGGAATCGTCAGGGATCAATGGATTCCGATTGTAGGGGCATCGGTTGTAAGCACCGTTGTGATTCTTTGGGTCACCGGGTGGGTGCACCAGTTTGTCAGAACCAGAAAACCGCATCTCAATGGAAATACTCACTAATAAATTTTTCCTGATCGCACTCACATTCATTGCATATATGGGTGCGCAGTATCTGCAGCGTCGCACGGGATTAAAGGTGCTTAACCCCATTCTGGTGTCAATAGTGGTGATGATATGCTTTCTGTGTGCGGCCGACATTGACTATGATGTGTACCGTCAGGGTGGCGAATACATCGACTTCTGGCTCAAGCCTGCCGTTGTGGCACTCGGGGTGCCCCTCTATAAGCAGCTTGAGACCATTAAAAAGCAGATGGTGCCGCTGTTGCTGGCCGAGTTGGCCGGATGTGTGGCCGGAATAGTCTCGGTGGTGCTTGTGGCTGAACTGCTCGGCGCCTCACATGAGGTGGTGATGTCGCTTGCGCCCAAGGCGGTGACAACTCCTATCGCCATTGAGATTTCTGCTGCTGTGGGCGGCATACCCCCTCTCACAGCTGCCGTTGTGGTGTGCACCGGCATTTTCGGCGGTATGGCCGGATTCCGCATCGTGCGTCTCGGCCATGTGAAAAGCCCCATTGCGGCAGGCCTTTCGATGGGCACTGCCGCACATGCCGTGGGCACTTCGGCCGCAATGGAACAAAGCGACCGCTACGGGGCTTTCTCTTCGCTCGGACTAACCCTCAACGGGCTCCTCACCGCCCTGATGGCGCCATTCATTCTGCGCCTCATGGGCTACGCTGTCTGAGCGGCGTGGCATATGACCTTAGGGCCGTTATTTCTGGTTTACAAGTGAATTGAATTTCTCAGCCACGTAGTTGTAAATCTCCGCACCTGACCTCAGCAATCCATACGCATCCGGCGGAAAGAGATGTGGACATTTAGTCATCTCTTTCCGCCGGACAATATTGTTGCCACATGGTGGCTGTGTCTGAAAATTTATCAGTAGTGTTGGTGAAGTGGGCTCGTTGGATAGGGCGTCACTCGCGGCCGTTGTAGGCGTCGAGGGCGTGGCGGAGCACTTCGAGGGCTTTGCCGAGCTCGGTCTTGTTCAGCACGTAGGCCATGCGCACTTCGTCGTGACCCATGCCGGGGGTGGTGTAGAAGCCGGAGGCGGGGGCCATGAAGATGGTCTGGCCTTCATAGCTGAAGTCGCGCAGGCACCATTCGCAGAAGCGGTCGGCATCGTCGACCGGAAGGCGTACCACGGTGTAGAACGCTCCCATCGGAATCGGGGTGTAACAGCCGGGAATCTTGTTGATGCGGTCGATGAGGAATTTGCGGCGCTCCACATATTCATTGTATGTTTCAAGCATGTATTCCTTGCTGCAGTCAATCGAGGCTTCGGCCACGAGCTGTCCGAGCAACGGGGGGCTGAGGCGTGCCTGGCAGAATTTCATCACGTTCTTTTTCAGCTCCTTGTGCTTTGTGATGAGGGCACCGATGCGGATGCCGCATTCGTTGTAGCGTTTTGACACCGAGTCGATGAGCACCACCTGGTTCTCGATGCCGGGCAGATGGAATGCGGAGATGTAGGGCGCGCCGGTGTAGCAGAATTCGCGGTACACTTCGTCGGAGAACAGGAACAGGTCGTGTTTGAGCACCAGGTCGCGTATCTGCAGCATCTCCTTCATGGTGTAGAGATAGCCGGTGGGATTGTTGGGGTTGCAGATAAGGATGCCCTTGGTGCGGGGGGTGATCAGTTCCTCGAATTTCTCGACAGGGGGGAGTTCGAAGCCGTTTTCGATGCTTGACGGGATAGTCACGATTTTTGCGCCGGCCGATATGGCGAACGCCATGTAGTTGGCATAGGCCGGTTCGGGCACAATGATTTCGTCGCCCGGATCAAGGCAGGCAAGGAAGGCGAAGAGCACTGCTTCCGAGCCGCCTGTGGTAACGATGATGTCGTCCACATCCACATCGATGTTAAACCGGTGGTAGTATTCCCTGAGTTTTTCGCGTAGTGAGCGCAATCCCTCCGACGGGCTGTATTCCAGCACTTTCCGGTCGATTTTGCGCAGCACTTCAAGCCCCTCTTCGGGAGTGGGCAGGTCTGGCTGGCCAATGTTGAGCCTGTAGACTTTCAGGCCGCGTGCAACCGCCTCGTTGTAAAGAGGCATAAGGCGGCGGATAGGGGATGCGGGCATTATTTCTCCGCGTTGCGACACTTGTGGCATGGTGGTTGAGTTTTAGATTAATGTACAGGTTTTTTGGTGGGGTCGCAAGTGAGGCCCACACCGAGTTTCTTGAAGATTTTATGGTCTACCTCGCCGAGCATAACCGTGGAATGCATCTGGCAGCCCATGAGCAAGGGGAGCTGTTCGAGTGCGCGGCGGCAGTTGTCGTCGTGCGGACTTAGCACCGACAGGGCCACCAGCACCTCGTCGGTGTGCAGGCGTGGATTGTGTGAGCGCAGATAATTTGTCTTGGTATGCTGGATAGGTTCGATTATGTGCTGTGGAATGAGCTTGATCGAGTGGTCGATTCCCGCGAGATGCTTCACTGCATTCAGAATCAGGGCTGCGCTCGGACCCAGCAGCTGGCTTGTCTCGGCAGTGATGAGTGTGCCGTCGGGCAACTCTATGGCCGAGCTGGGCACCCCGCTGCGTGCGGCGCGTTCGCGTGCGGCTGCTATCGGCTTGCGGTAGCTGAGGTCGATTTTTGCCTGTTTGAGCAGCAGGGCAATTTTGTTCACCTCGCTGTCGTTTCCCTCTCCTTGTGCCAGACGGTTCAGGGCGGTGAAATAGCGGCGGATTATTTCCTGGCGCGATGCATCGCAGCATACTTCGTCGTCACTGATGCAGAAGCCCACCATGTTCACACCCATGTCGGTGGGCGATTTGTAGGGGTTTTCGCCGTAAATTCCCTCGAAAAGGGCGTTGAGCACCGGGAAAATCTCGATATCGCGGTTATAGTTGATGGCAGTCTTGCCATATGCCTCGAGATGGAACGGGTCGATCATGTTCACGTCGTTGAGGTCGGCGGTGGCAGCCTCGTAGGCAATGTTTACGGGATGTTTCAGCGGCAGGCTCCACACCGGGAATGTCTCGAACTTGGCATATCCGGCTTCCACTCCGCGTTTGTGCTCATTGTAGAGCTGGCTGAGGCACACAGCCATCTTGCCGCTCCCCGGGCCGGGGGCGGTGACAATTACAAGCGGGCGCGTGGTTTCTATATAGTCGTTGCGGCCGAATCCCTCGTCGCTGTCGATCAGTGCCACGTTCGTGGGGTATCCGTCAATGGTGTAATGGCAGTAGGTCTTGATTCCCATGCGGTCGAGCTTATGTCGGAAAGCGTCGGCGCTGCTTTGTCCGTTGTAATGGGTGACAACCACAGAATTCACCTCGAATCCGCGGGCCATGAAAGCTTCACGCAGGCGCAGCACATCCATGTCGTAGGTTATGCCAAGGTCATTGCGCACCTTGTTTTTCTCTATGTCGAGTGCACTGATCACAATCACGATTTCGGCCTTGTCGGCAAGCTGGCTGAGCATCCGGAGTTTGCTGTCCGGCTGGAATCCGGGGAGCACGCGGCTCGCGTGATAGTCGTCGAATAGTTTTCCGCCAAGCTCCAGGTAGAGCTTGTTGCCGAATTTGGCAATCCGTTCGCGGATATGTTCCGACTGGATTTTAAGATATTTGTCGTTGTCGAACCCTGTTTTCATAAATAAGGAGTCAAATTTTGTTGAAATACGTTGCAGTCAGCAGATGGTTGGCTGCTCTCCCCAATCCTTTCGCAAATTTACATAAAATCATTGAAAACATCGCGCACGCGCGTAAGCTGAATCCGGCAAAAAGAATCCGGCGGTTGAAAAATCGTGAAGATTGGCGTGGATTCTATTTCTGAGGGGCTATTGTTATATATTTCGATTTTCAGGTGGCAGAGACATTGAATTCGATGTAAAAAAGTTTGCCGTGATAATACGGTGGTTAGTAGATGTATGCGTTGGATTTTGGCTGTAAATGAAAATTTTTTTCTGAAAAAAAGTTGCTGGAAAATTTGGTGGGTAAGGAGGAAAGTTGTAATTTTGCACCCGCTTTCGGGAACGAAACGGACGCCGGCGGGTGTCCGGCCGCAGGCCAGGCGTGGGCGCAGATGCACCGCAGGGTATAACAGGCGGGGTTGCCGGAAGGTTCAGGGTTCTGAAAATTTTTTCGCCGGAAAATTTGGCCGGAAAGAACGCCGTAACTTTGCAGGGCTGTTCGGAAACGGACGCTGCACGGCGATTCAGGCCGGAAGGTAGAACATTGAAAGATTTGCAATAACGATGTAGTAGTACAAGAGCTAAAAGCTCTGTCAATTTTCCCAAATCTACGACACAATACTTATATGGCGAAAGCCGGGTCGGGAATCGGACAAACGAAAGCTTCAATGCTGGTAAGTTCCGCGTCAAGCCGAACAACAATTCTTGAAAAAGAAAGAAAAAAGATATCAACAACGAAGAGTTTGATCCTGGCTCAGGATGAACGCTAGCGACAGGCTTAACACATGCAAGTCGAGGGGCAGCGGGGATGAAGGCTTGCCTTCATCTGCCGGCGACCGGCGCACGGGTGAGTAACACGTATGCAACCTGCCCGTCTCAGGGGGATAACCGGGAGAAATCCCGCCTAATACCCCACGACACCTCCAAGGGGCATCCCTTGGAGGTCAAAGGAGCGATCCGGAGACGGATGGGCATGCGGCGCATTAGCTAGTCGGCGGGGTAACGGCCCACCGAGGCGACGATGCGTAGGGGTTCTGAGAGGAAGGTCCTCCACACTGGAACTGAGACACGGTCCAGACTCCTACGGGAGGCAGCAGTGAGGAATATTGGTCAATGGGCGAGAGCCTGAACCAGCCAAGTCGCGTGAGGGAATAAGGCCCTACGGGTCGTAAACCTCTTTTGCCGGGGAGCAAGTCTTGGCTCGTGAGCCGAGATGGAGAGTACCCGGAGAAAAAGCATCGGCTAACTCCGTGCCAGCAGCCGCGGTAATACGGAGGATGCGAGCGTTATCCGGATTTATTGGGTTTAAAGGGTGCGTAGGCGGGCTGGCAAGTCGGCGGTCAAATGTCGGGGCTCAACCCCGGCCTGCCGTCGAAACTGCCGGCCTTGAGTGAGCGAGAAGCAGGCGGAATGCGTGGTGTAGCGGTGAAATGCATAGATATCACGCAGAACCCCGATTGCGAAGGCAGCCTGCCGGCGCTCAACTGACGCTGAGGCACGAAAGTGCGGGGATCGAACAGGATTAGATACCCTGGTAGTCCGCACAGTAAACGATGAATGCTAGCTGTCCGGTCCGATTGAGGATTGGGTGGCACAGCGAAAGCGTTAAGCATTCCACCTGGGGAGTACGCCGGCAACGGTGAAACTCAAAGGAATTGACGGGGGCCCGCACAAGCGGAGGAACATGTGGTTTAATTCGGATGATCCGCGAGAACCTTTCCCGGGCTCAAACGCCGCAGGAATAACTTTTGAAAGGAGGTTAGCCAGCAATGGTCTGCGGCGAGGTGCTGCATGGTTGTCGTCAGCTCGTGCCGTGAGGTGTCGGCTTAAGTGCCATAACGAGCGCAACCCCTACCGACAGTTGCTAACTGGTCAAGCAGAGGACTCTGTCGGGACTGCCGGCGCAAGCTGAGAGGAAGGCGGGGATGACGTCAAATCAGCACGGCCCTTACGTCCGGGGCGACACACGTGTTACAATGGCAGGTACAGAGGGAAGCCACCTGGCGACAGGGCGCGGAACCCGAAAACCTGTCTCAGTTCGGATCGGAGTCTGCAACCCGACTCCGTGAAGCTGGATTCGCTAGTAATCGCGCATCAGCCATGGCGCGGTGAATACGTTCCCGGGCCTTGTACACACCGCCCGTCAAGCCATGGGAGCCGGGGGTGCCTGAAGGCCGTGACCGCAAGGAGCGGCCTAAGGTAAGACCGGTGACTGGGGCTAAGTCGTAACAAGGTAGCCGTACCGGAAGGTGCGGCTGGAACACCTCCTTTCTGGAAGGCACGGACACTGCCACGGAGGCTTTCGCCGAAAGCCGTCCCGGCGCCATTAAAGTATTTTTCTCAAAGAAAGGGGAGACGGACAGAGACACAGCGAAGGTGCTACACGATATACAACGTTATTGGAAACCATATATTAAGCATTATCCCTTTTACAAAGCAGAAGGTGAACACGATGCAGTCCCTTAGCTCAGTTGGTTAGAGCGCTACACTGATAATGTAGAGGTCGGCAGTTCAACTCTGCCAGGGACTACTGCCACGGATCGCAGCGGAGAGAGACCGCACGGTCTGACTTGAAAAGGAGCACATTGACATGATGGAAGCAGAGATCCGGCGGGCGCCGGCGGCCTGTAGGCCGCGCACAAAGGCGTACCGACGGACACGAGCAAATCAAGATAACAAAATGACACAAAGAACGAATTCACTTTTCACCTGCTTAACGGCAGGTGGGAGCGAGGCCAAGCCTTGAGTGGATCTTCGGTGTAAATGACGTTACAAGGAAAGGAGAGAAGGGCGCATGAAGGATGCCTAGGCTCTCGGAGGCGAAGAAGGACGTGACAAGCTGCGATAAGCCGCGGTGAGGGGCAAATACCCGCACAGCCGCGGATTTCCGAATGGGGCAACCCGCCGGGCGCGAGCCCGGCATCCGTAGAATTATGGAGGCGAACCCGGGGAACTGAAACATCTAAGTACCCGGAGGAAGAGAAAACAAACCAGTGATTGCGCAAGTAGCGGCGAGCGAACGCGCAGGAGCCCAAACCGCGGAGGTCGTAAGGCCTCGCGCGGGGTTGTAGGACCGTCGCCGGAGCGTACGGCAGAGGTTAGCCGAAGCGGCTGGAAAGCCGCGCCGCAGAGGGTGAAAGCCCCGTAGGCGAAAACCTGCTGCCGGCGCCAGACGGCACCTGAGTAAGCCGGGACACGAGAAATCCTGGCCGAATCCGCGGGGACCATCCCGTAAGGCTAAACACTACCGAGAGACCGATAGCGAACCAGTACCGTGAGGGAAAGGTGAAAAGAACCTCGAACAGAGGAGTGAAACAGACCCTGAAATCATGCGCCTACAAGCGGTCGGAGCCACTGAGTGTGGTGACGGCGTGCCTTTTGCATAATGATCCTACGAGTTGCCGTCGCCGGCGAGGCTAAGCTCCAGAAGGAGCGGAGCCGGAGCGAAAGCGAGTCAGAACATGGCGAGAATAGTCGGCGGGGGCAGACGCGAAACCAGCGTGATCTACCCTTGGGCAGGCTGAAGGCGGGGTAACACCCGCTGGAGGGCCGCACCGGTAAGCGTTGAAAAGCTTTCGGATGACCTGAGGGTAGGAGTGAAAGGCCAATCAAACCTGGAGATAGCTCGTACTCCCCGAAATGCATTTAGGTGCAGCCTCGGGACTATGCCGCGGAGGTAGAGCGACTGATAGGATGCGAGGGCTTCACCGCCTGTCAAGTCCTGACAAACTCCGAATGCCGCGGCACGAATCCCGGGAGTGAGGGCGTGGGTGCTAAGGTCCACGTCCGAGAGAGGAACAACTCAGACCACCGGCCAAGGCCCCCAAATACGGGCCGAGTTGAAGCCAATAACGAGGTGGGATTGCATTGACAGCTAGGATGTTGGCTTGGAAGCAGCCATTCATTTGAAGAGTGCGTAACAGCTCACTAGTCGAGTGATCCCGCATGGATAATACACGGGCATAAGTCCGTTGCCGAAGCCGTGGGATGGCGCAAAAGCGCCATCGGTAGGGGAGCATTCCGCGGGCCGCAGAAGGTGGGGCGTGAGCCCTGCTGGAGGCAGCGGAAAAGCAAATGTAGGAATAAGTAACGACAAAGGGGGCGGGAAACCCCCTCGCCGTAAGACCAAGGGTTCCTGATCAACGCTAATCGGATCAGGGTAAGCCGGGGCCTAAGTGGCAGCCGCGAGGCGAACACGATGGACAAACGGTAAAGATTCCGTTGCCCCTGCGGTCAAGTGATGTGGAGACGGAGCAGTGACACACCCGCGCGCTGACGGAATAGCGCGTTGAACCGTGTAGCTAAACGCCGGGGAGGCAAATCCCCCCGGAGTGGCGAGGCGGGACAGTACGGCGAGCCCCCGGGCAAGCCGACAGCGGTGGTAAGCATACTCCCGAGAAAATCCGCTAAGCGTTATAAAGACCGCAGGGCCCGTACCGCAAACCGACACAGGTGGTCGGGTAGAATATACCAAGGCGCTCGAGAGATTCACGGTTAAGGAACTAGGCAAATTGACCCCGTAACTTCGGGATAAGGGGTCCCCACTTTATGGTGGGGCGCAGAGAATAGGTCCAGGCAACTGTTTAACAAAAACACAGGGCTGTGCAAAGTTGAAAGATGAAGCATACAGCCTGACACCTGCCCGGTGCCGGAAGGTTAAGAGGAGGCGTCATCGCAAGAGAAGCGCTGAATTGAAGCCCCGGTAAACGGCGGCCGTAACTAAACTATAACGGTCCTAAGGTAGCGAAATTCCTTGTCGGGTAAGTTCCGACCTGCACGAATGGTGTAATGATCCGGACACTGTCTCAACCGTGAGCTCGCCGAAATTGTAGTATCGGTGAAGATGCCGATTACCCGCAACGGGACGAAAAGACCCCGTGAACCTTTACTGCAGCTTTGCATTGTGACCGGGTGCTCGATGTGTAGGATAGTCAGGAGGCAGCGAAACGGGCACGCCAGTGTCCGCGGAGCCGACGTTGAAATACTGACCTTCGCGCATCTGGTCTCTAACTCCCCGGCGGGAGGACATTGCATGGCAGGTAGTTTGACTGGGGTGGTCGCCTCCAAAAGAGTAACGGAGGCTTCTAAAGGTGCGCTCAGGCCGATTGGTAACCGGCCGCAGAGTGTAATGGCACAAGCGCGCTTGACTGGGAGACCAACAAGTCGATCAGGTAGGAAACTAGAGCATAGTGATCCGGTGGTTCCGCATGGAAGGGCCATCGCTCAAAGGATAAAAGGTACTCCGGGGATAACAGGCTGATCCCTCCCAAGAGCTCATATCGACGGAGTGGTTTGGCACCTCGATGTCGGCTCGTCACATCCCGGGGCTGGAGAAGGTCCCAAGGGTTAGGCTGTTCGCCTATTAAAGTGGCACGCGAGCTGGGTTCAGAACGTCGTGAGACAGTTCGGTCTCTATCTGTTGTGGGCGTGGGAGATTTGCGAGGCCCCGACACTAGTACGAGAGGACCGTGTCGGACGGAGCACCGGTGAACCGGTTGTGGCGCCAGCCGCACCGCCGGGTAGCCGCCTCCGGCCAGGATAAGTGCTGAAAGCATCTAAGCACGAAGCCCCCCTCAAGATAAGATCTCCACAAAGGGCCGTCAAAGACGATGACGTCGATAGGTCGCAGGTGCACGGGCGGCAACGTCCTCAGCCGAGCGATACTAATCACCCGAACCCTTTCCGGAAAGACAACCCTGCTTATCTCAGCCAAGGCTGAGGCACAGGGACAAAATAAAGACACAGAAGACAAGCGAGAGGCGACACGCCACGCTTCAACGAGTGGACAAGTTCCGAGAGTCAGCCAGCTAACTTGAGCGCGAGTGACACTGCTTCCGCGATGACTCCTTTTCACCCTACACAGGTGCAGCAAGGCGAGCAAACCGCCACCGCATCTGACAAACGGACTAAGGCGGCCATAGCACGGGGGTTCCACCTCTTCCCATTCCGAACAGAGAAGTTAAACCCCGCCGCGCCGATGGTACTGCGAAAGTGGGAGAGTAGGTAACCGCCCCCTATCCGAGCGCCCCGGAGGACACCAGTGTCCCCCGGGGCGCTCTTTTTTATGCCCGCGGCAGCCTGAGCAGCCCGGCAGGGTGCCCTGAAGCTCTGATAAATTCTGATAAACTCGGATAAGCTCTGATAACTTTTATAAGAGTTTATCAGAAATTATCAAAATTATAGGAACTTATCGGAGTTTATGGTATCCGTCCGAAATAGGACGACTTTATCAAAGCGTTTTTGGTTGCGAACTTTGCAATCAAAAACGCTATGTTTAATTTGAACGAAAACAATCGTATAGTAATGGCGCAGCATCCGACGGACATGCGCATGGGTGTTAACTGTCTGAGCGGTCAGGTCAGGATGGTTGGACTTGATCCGTCAAATGGTGATGTCTATATATTTGTTGGCAAGTCGCGACAGGTGATGAAGATTCTGCATTGGGAGCATGGCGGCTATGTGGTCTACTACAAACGTCTTGAAGAGGGACGTTTTCATCCACGCATTTTTCTGCGTCAGGGCGTTGGGTTCCGCAGCATGAGGTGGTCAGAGCTTGTGCTTCTGATGGAAGGCATCTCTCCCAAAGTCGCCCGTCGGCACAGGTATGAAAAAGGATAAAAAAGTAGCCCAAAAGCTTGCTCATATCACTAAAAAAAATAGTAATTTAACGATATGAAAAGACGTTTGAACTACCCGATACAATCGAGGCCTGCCATGAGATTATCATCAGTCAGGCCCGGCTCATCGAGCAGTTGCAGCGTCGAGCTTTCGGCGGTTCGCTCAAAGACAGGGCTGTAAAATATGAAGGCCCCTCGCTCTTCGATGATGTTGATGAGCAGGCGGTACTTGCAGCGAAAAAAAGGGACTTGAGAAGGCATCCAGAGATGTTGACGAGGCTGTGGATAAACGCCGTGCTGAGGCTAAGGCCCAGTCGCAAGGCAGAGGCAAGCGTCCTGAGAAATACAACACATACGGTCTGCCGGTAGAGACAAAGACCGTTTATCCCGACGGCATCGACCTTAACGACTATGATGTCATCGGGCAGGACGAGACCAACGTTCTGCATCTGCAGCCGCAGCGCTTGTGGGTAGTAAAGACCATAACCCCGATACTGCGACGCAAAAGTGACAAAGACGCTCCATCGCCGGAAATCCTTCAGGCCAAAGGTCCCCGCAGCATCATCGGCGGCGGACATGTCGGTGCCGATCTGCTGGGCCACGCTTATCGACAACAAGTTCAACCACCATCTGCCCGAGTATCGTCAAGTCAAGATGTTCGCCGGGTTTGGTCTGAAGCTGCCGACCTCGACCGTAAACGACTGGATACATGCCACGGCCAACGTGCTTTATCCGTTGTACGAAAGCCAGCGCGAGGCGGTGATGGCCGGCGGGTATGTGCAGGTAGATGAGGTGCCGTGGAACATAGCCGACCGCAAAGGACAGGCCTGCCGCAAAGGATACGCCTGGCAGTTCCGCGACGTAAGCCCTCATCCCCGAGGCTCCTACTTCTACTATCACAAGGGCAGCCGCGGCGGTGAAATACCACGCACACAGCTGCGTGGCTATCAGGGAGTGATACAGAACGATGGCTATAAAGTATACAACGAATTTGAGAATGTACCCGGGATAACTGTCCTGGCGTGCATGGCTCACATACGCCGAAAATTTGTCGACGCACAGAAATCCAACCCTCTGGCCGCAGAAGCCGTCAAAAATACATCGCCACACTATATACGCTAGAAGAGAATCTCAAGGCAGCGGGAGCTACGTCGGATGAAATCCGCGCGGAACGCCAACGTCTCGCCGTGCCCATACTCAACGGTATCGAGGCATGGATGCGAACCGCATACATGACTTGCACCCCCCAAGGAGCCCCTTGCCGTCGCAATCAAATATGCCCTGTCTCTGTGGCCGCGCGTGATGCGTTACACCGAAGAAGGCCATTATCTTATTGACAGCAACCCCGTCGAACAGGGGCAGCGGCCCTCAGTGCTCGGCCGCAAGAACTACCTCTTCAGTCAGAATGACCGTGGAGCCGAAGACAACGCAATCTTCTACACATTCATAGTCTCATGCGAGAATCTCGGCATCAATCCACGTCAATGGCTAAATGATACGCTCGAAATAATCAGGCCCGACATGGACGAGACAGAGCTCTCCAAACTCTTACCCTGCAACTATAAAAAGCTAATGCCGACTTGAAAAATCTAAAAATC